>JAABUT010000141.1_pt1 | contig 134170 bp, 133 predicted proteins | sample 5559281 | NCBI WGS metagenome assembly JAABUT01 (sample SAMN10711880, study PRJNA513359) | rock metagenome | isolation source: Antarctica rocks | place: Antarctica: Victoria Land, Ricker Hills nord | collected 2016-01-04 | reverse complement strand
TCGAACACCGCAACCGATGCGCCGGCATCGGCCGCTGCCGCAGCGGCACCGACCCCACCACCGAGCTGGTCCCACACCACGTCCGGCGCTACACCGACGACGGGGTCACCAGCCTGACCGACACCGTCTTGGTCTGCGACGTCCTGCACCGCGACCTACACGAAGGCCAACAACGCCTACGCCTCCGCAACGGCCGCTACCTCACCGAGAACGGCTGGTCCTCATGACCCGAAGCCAGGCTGTCCGACACGACGGCGTACCGATCGGTGTTGCGACGAAACGATGTCCGACAGGCCCGTTCGGCGAAAGACGGATCGGCAGGGGACGCGGACCGGTGGAGCAGCCCCCCGACCTTGACCAGAAGACGGCGCGCAGGACCGAGGGCCGCATACGTCAGCTCAGCCTGCCGCGGGAGGTGCCCGCCGCCAGATGCAGGTCGCGGCCGTCCGACAGGTGCAGCACGGCCGGACTCGTACGTGCATGATCCCTGGATGGAGCTGCGCGGCGTGGCTGTGCGGTACGGCCGCAGGAGACCGCTGGTGCTCGGTCAGGTGTCGCTGACGCTGCCCGCGGGTTCGCTCGTCGAGGTGACCGGTCGCAACGGCGCGGGCAAGTCCTCCCTCCTGCGGGTGCTGGCTGGAGTGTTGAGGCCCACGATGGGGGTGGTGCTGTTTCGACCCGCGGTCGTGGGGTGGGCGCCGGAACACCTCCCGACTGCGCAGCCATTCACGGCTGGGGCTTATCTGCTCGCGCAGGCTCGGGTGCGTGGTCTCGATGCCCGCGCGGCCGCACAGGCGGTGGCGCGGCAGGCCCGGCGGCTGAACCTCGAGCCACTGCTGGAAACCCGGCTGCCTGAGCTGTCCTTGGGCAGCGCGCAGACGATCGGGTTGGCCCAGGCGCTGCTCGTCCGACCGGGCCTGCTCGTTCTGGACGAACCGTGGTCCAGCCTGGACGCCCACGCCCGGACAGCGGTTCCTGCTCTGGTGCGAGACGTGCTGCAAGATGGTGGCCGGGTCGTGGTCACCGACCATCAGGGGCAGGCCGCTGCGCTGTCGCCCGACCGGCGTTGGCACGTGGCCGACGGGACGGTCGTTGACCATCCCGGACAGGTGGATGATCGCGTCGCTGTCGAGGTGGAGGTGCCGGCGGTCGATGCCCCGGCGCTGCTCGAAGAGCTACGGCGCCGCGGCCTGAGTCCCCGTCTGCGATGAGCGCGCTCAGTCAGTCGGCGTTGGTGGGGCGGGTGCTGCCTCTGATGCGCTTTCGGCTGCGTCCGGTGCTGGCCGGGCGCCACCTGCTGGCACCGCTCGTCGCGCTCGCCGCAGTGCAGTTGGTGGGGCTCTCGGGCGGCGGAGCGCCAGCAGCGTTGTGCGTCACCACGGCGATCTTGTTCGCCCTGCCGCTGTTGTCCTGGGCGGCCCGCCAGGTGCTGGATGCCGAGCCCGACGAGCAGGTGCGGATCAGTACGCTGGCGGTCGGCGGCTCGGCCTTCGAGGTGCTCGCCGGCCTGCTGGCGTCGTACGCCGTGGTCGCGCCGCTCGCCGTGCTCTGCGCCGCGGCCTCGCTGCTGCACGTCAACGGCGAGGGCGTACCAACCCGTGACGCGTTGGTTGCACTGGCGTTGGCGCTGGCAGCCGCCCTGGCCGCCGTCGCCATCGGCTCCCTCGCGTCCCGGTCCGTTGCGGGCACCGGCGGCGGATCGGTCATCGTGCTCGTGGTGGCACCCGTGCTCGTCGTCGTCGTCGGTCTTTCCCGCAACCCTGCGGTCGCCGCGCTGGTGCCGTGCCTCGACGACGCGGTCAGAGCCGCGTACGAAGGGCGCCTGGCGGCCGTGGCTCCCGTCGTCGTGGCCCAGGTCGTGCTGTGGTCTGTGGTCGTACTCGCGCTGCGACTCGCCCTGCGGAGGGACTGAGCCGAGCTCGTCAGCTCAGCGTCCGCGGCCCGAGGCGATCGCCGAGCCACCGATGAGCGCGGGGAACCGCCCCAGCCGGCTCGCCGACCTTGCTAATTTTCGCCACGCTAGGTGAGAGGTGGTTAGCACCGCGTGACGAGAGCGGCTTTTTGCCGTACGGTTCGGGCATGGCTCTCATGCGTCGGCACCTGGCCCTGCTGTCCCTCGCCACTGCGGTCACCGCCGCCGGCCTTGCACCCTCCGGGGTGGCTGCGGCCAGTGCGGCGCCGTTCGTGGAGTGGCACGGCTACCAGTACGACAACGCGCACTCCGGCCTCAGTCCGGCCGTCCCGGCGGTGGGGCGGCTGTCCTCGGCCTGGAAGGCCCAGCTCGACGGCCCGGTGCAGGCCAGCCCGCTGGTCGTCGCCGGCATCGTGATCGCCGCCACCGAGAACAACACGATGTACGGCCTGGAGCGCACGACCGGACGCACCCTGTGGTCCCGGCACCTCGGCACGCCGGTCCGTCGCTCGGCACTGCCCTGCGGCAACATCGACCCCTTGGGCATCACCGGTACGCCGGTCGCGGACGCGAGCAACTCCCACGTCTTCGCGGTCACGACCACGCCGAACGGCTCGTCGATCCAGCACCGGCTGGTGTCCCTGAACCCGCACAACGGGGCCCTGCTGTCCAGCACGGTCGTGGACCCGCCGAACCAGGACCCGGTCGTGGAGAACCAGCGCGGCGCGTTGGCGATCGCCAAGGGCCGGGTCGTGATCCCGTTCGGCGGCCACGCCGGCGACTGCGGCAACTACCACGGCTACCTGGTGTCCACCTCGATCTCCGGCACTGCTGTCGGCTCCTACCGGCTGGGCTTCGAGCCGGGTGTGGGCCTGTGGCAGCCCTCCGGCCCATCCACGGACACGGCAGGGAATGTGTACGTCGTCAGCGGCAACGGCTTCCGGTACAGCGGGGCGTGGGACGGCAGTAACGCGGTCCTGAAGTACGACCCGCTCACGCTGCGGCTGCTCTCCGCGTTCGCGCCGAGCAACTGGGCCGACGGAAACCGCACCGACACCGACCTCGGCAGCAGCGGCGCCGCCCTGGTCGGCGGCAAGGTGTGGGTGCAGGGCAAGTCCTCGTCCGGCTACGTCCTGGACCAGGCGAGCTTGGGAGGTGTGGGCGGTCAGCGCTCCACCCTCACGGGGGCGTGCCAGTCACAGTTCGGCGGCGCGGCCGTGCACCAGAACGCCATCTACGCCCCGTGCACCGACGGGCTCCGCAAGCTGGCGCTGCTCGCGAACGGCACCGTCCAGGCCGGCTGGCGCGCGCCGGCAGAGGTCACCGGCACACCGGTCCTGGGTGGGGGCGCGGTGTGGGCGCTCGCCCCGCGCAGCGGATCCCTGTACGCGCTGAACGAGAGCACCGGTCAGGTCCTGGGGACCATCGCGGTCGGCTCGCTCGCCCGGTTCGCCACCCCCGCACTGTCCGGGACGCTGGCCCTGATCCCGACCACGACCGGCATCACCGCCGTCAACGGCGCCTGACCTGGAGCAGGGACCTGGATTGCGTGACGGGCGCCGCGGCATGAGCCGCGGCGTCGCCCGGTTGCAGCAGAAGTGACCGTCACTCCACTGCCCCAGCCGGGCGTAGCTCTATCCGTGCTCGACCTGTCCCCCGTCCCCTCCGGCAGCACGAGCCGGCAGGCGCTGCAGGACAGCGTCGCCCTGGCGCAACTGGCCGACGAGCTGGGCTACCACCGGTACTGGGTCGCCGAGCACCACGGCATGCCCGGCAACGCGAGCAGCGCCCCTGCCGTTCTCATCGGTGCCGCCGCCGCGGCCACGCGACACATCCGCGTCGGCTCCGGCGGTGTCATGCTGCCCAACCACGCACCGCTCGTGGTCGCCGAGCAGTTCGGCATGCTCGAGGCCCTGCACCCTGGCCGGGTGGACCTCGGCCTCGGCCGCGCGCCGGGAACCGACCAGCGCACCGCCGCCGCCCTGCGGCGCCCGCCCGACGCGGAGGACTTCCCCCGGGAGCTGCAGCTGCTGCGGGCGTTCTTCGACGGGCGGGTAGAGGGCATCCACGCCTGTCCGGCCGAGGGCAACGCCCCCGACATCTGGCTGCTGGGCTCGAGCGGCTTCAGCGCGCAGGTCGCCGCCGCGCTCGGCCTGCCGTTCGCCTTCGCCCACCACTTCAGCGGGCAGAACACGGTGCCGGCGCTGGAGCTCTACCGGTCGCAGTTCCGTCCGTCGGAACGGCTCGAGGCGCCGTACGCGATGGTCTGCGCGGGCGTGCTCTGCGCGCCGACCGACGCCGAGGCGGTCGAGCTGGCGTGGCCAGGGGCGCTGTCGTTCGTGCAGCTCCGCAGCGGCCGGCCCGGGCTGCTGCCCAGCCGGCAGGAAACCGCTGAGCATCCCTGGACGCCGGCCGAGCGCCGCTTCGCCGAGGACCGGATCGCCAGCCAGGAGATCGGCAGTCCCGCCACGGTCGTGGCCGGTCTCCAAGCGCTGCAGGCGGCCACCGGCGCGGACGAGCTCATGGTCACGACCGCCACCCACGACCCGGCGCACCGGACCCGCTCCTACCAGCTGCTGGCCGACGCGGCCCTCGGCCGAGAGGGTGACGATGGGAAGAACCTGTTCCTTCCGCTCTCCCGGGAGGCCCTCGTCAGGGCATGATCGTGGCGTGCTGGGACTCCCGAGCGGTGTGACCGCGTGCCTGTTCGACCTCGACGGTGTCCTCACCGATACCGCCAGCGTGCACGACAAGGCCTGGACCCAGGTGTTCAACGAGTTCCTGCGGGCCAGGGACGGCGACGGCTTCACGCCGTTCGACCCGGTCGCGGACTACGGGCGGTACGTCGACGGCAAGCGGCGGGAGGACGGCGTACGGGACTTCCTGGCCAGCCGCAACATCACGTTGCCGCAGGGCGACCCGGGCGACGCACCCGCTGCGCCGACCGTGCACGGGATCGGCAACCGCAAGAACGTGCTGCTCCTGCAACGGATCCACGACGACGGCGTGCAGGTGTACGACGGCAGCCGCCGCTACCTGCAGGCGGCGCAGCAGGCCGGCCTTCGCCGGGCGGTGGTGTCGAGCAGCGCGAACACCAAGGACGTCCTGCACGTCACCGGGCTGGCGGAGCTCGTCGAGCTGCGGGTCGACGGCGTCACGGCGCGCGAGCGCAACCTGTCGGGCAAGCCCGCGCCGGACACCTTTCTGGCCGGCGCGCGGGAGCTCGGCCTCGAGCCGGCGCAGTGCGCGGTGTTCGAGGACGCCGAGGCAGGGGTGCAGGCCGGCCGGGCCGGCCAGTTCGGTTTCGTCGTCGGCGTCGACCGGACCGACCACGCGGCAGCACTGCGCGAGCACGGGGCGGACGTCGTCGTACAGGACCTGGACGAGCTGCTGTGATCGAGCAGGGCGCCTTTCCCGTCGAGCCCTGGCACATCCGCGAGACCGCCCTGGACCTCGGTCTACTGGCGCAGTCGGAGTCGGTGTTCGCCCTGTCCAACGGCCACATCGGGCTGCGCGGCAACCTCGACGAGGGTGAGCCGCACGGCATCCCGGGCAGCTACCTGGCCGGCTTCTACGAGCAGCGCCCGTTGCCGTACGCCGAAGCCGGCTACAGCAATCCCGAGGACGGCCAAAGCCTGGTGGACGTCACCAACGGCAAGCTCATCCGGCTACTCGTCGAGGACGAGCCGCTGGACGTCCGCTACGGCACCCTTCGCGCGCACGAGCGGGTGCTGGATCTGCGGGCCGGCACGCTCGAGCGGCGGCTGGAGTGGGTCAGCCCGGCCGGCGACAAGGTGCGGGTCCGCTCCACCCGGCTGGTGTCGTTCGTGCAACGCGCCGTGGCCGCGATCTGCTACGAGGTGGAGCCGGTTGACGGGCCGCTCCGACTGATCCTGCAGTCCGAGCTGGTCGCCAATGAGGACCAGCCGCAGCTGTCCGGCGACCCGCGGGTCGGGGAGGCCCTTCGCGCACCTCTGATGGCGGTGACGCAGGACGCCGACGACGGCCGCGGCCTGCTCGTCCACCGGACCCGCAACAGTGAACTGCTGCTCGCCGTCGGCATGGACCACGTGGTCGAGGGGCCGGACACGCATCTGCGCGAGGACGTCCGTGAGGACCTGGCGCGGATGACGGTGGCCTGCACGCTGCAGCCCGGCCAGACACTGCGGGTAGTGAAGTTCATCGCCTACGGCTGGTCCAAGCAGCGCAGCGCACCCGCCGTCCGCGACCAGGTCGCCGCCGCGCTGACCGGGGCCCGGATCGCCGGGTGGGCGGGCCTGGTCCGGGACCAGCGCGCCTATCTCGACCGGTTCTGGGACGGCGCGGACGTCGAGGTGGAGGGCGACCCTGCCGTCCAGCAGGCCGTGCGCTTCGGGCTGTTCCACGTCCTGCAGGCCGGCGCCCGGACCGAGCGGCGCGCGATCAGCGCCAAGGGCCTGACCGGGCCCGGGTACGACGGCCACGCGTTCTGGGACACCGAGGGCTACGTGCTGCCGGTGCTCACCGCGACCCTGCCGAACGCCGCAGCCGACGCGCTGCGGTGGCGGGCCAGCACCTTGCCGGCCGCCCGCGAACGGGCCGAGCTGCTCGACCTGCAGGGCGCCGCGTTCCCGTGGCGGACGATCGCCGGGCAGGAGTGCTCGGCGTACTGGCCCGCCGGAACGGCCGGTTTCCACGTCGGTGCCGACATCGCGCACGCCGTCGAGCGGTACCGGGTCGCCACCGGCGACGAGCAGTTCGAGCGCGAGACCGGCCTGCAGCTGCTCGTCGAGACCGCGCGGATGTGGCTCTCGCTCGGGCACCACGACCGGCACGGCGGCTGGCACGTCGACGGCGTCACCGGACCGGATGAGTACTCCGCGGTCCAGGACGACAACATCTTCACCAACCTCATGTCCGCCCGGAACCTGCGCGCAGCGGCGGACTCCTGCGCCCGCCACCCGCAGGTGGCCCGCGAGTTCGGGGTCACCACCGAGGAGACCGCGGCCTGGCGGGACGCCGCCGAGGCGGTGTCCCTGCCCTACGACCCCGAGCTCGGGGTGCATCAGCAGAGCCGCGAGTTCACCTTGCTGGCCGAGTGGCCGTTCCAGGACTACATCGACCGTTACCCGCTGCTGCTGCACGCGCCCTACGTCCAGCTCTACCGCAAGCAGGTCGTCAAGCAGGCCGACCTGGTGCTCGCCATGCACTGGTGCGGGGAGGCGTTCACGGCCGAGCAGAAGGCCCGCAATGTGGACTACTACGAGCGGCGTACGGTGCGCGACTCCAGCCTGTCCGCGTGCACCCAGGCGGTCTTGTGCGCCGAGGTCGGTCATCTCGAGCTGGCCCACCGGTACGTCACGGAGGCGGCACTGATCGACCTGCGAGACCTGCACCACAACAGCCGGGACGGCCTGCACATGGCCTCGCTGGCCGGGGCGTGGATCGCCCTTGTCGCCGGTTTCGGCGGCATGCGTGAGCTCGAGGACCAGCTCCGTCTGGATCCCGCGCTGCCCACCGGCATCACCCGGTTGTGCTTCCGGCTGCGCTGGCGCGGCGTACGCCTGCACGTCGACATCGGGCACGACGAGGTCACGATCACGACCACCGGTGGGCCCTTGACCCTGTTCATCGGCGCGGAGCGGGTCGAGGTCCACGACGCCGTACCGCTCACCCGTCCGGTCGTACGGCGCCGGGCGTTGCTGCCGCCGCCGACCCAGCCCGTAGGACGGGAACCGCCCGAGCTCGGGCGTGCCGTGTGACACTGCGCACAAGCCGACTGCAGGGCGAGCAAACACGTGCCAGCCAGAAGCGCAAGTCGAGGGCCGGACGAGACGATGCACCAGCGCACGCCGTAGCGGACTACGGACACCAACAGGAGGTGCGGCCGTGACGAGCGGGGTCGAGGACCAGGTGCAGTCCCTGCGCGAAGCGGCGCCCGGTCGGGTGCCTCTGGATCTCACCGAGACGCTGCAGCTCGTCGCCGACAGCATCACGGAGTCACTGGGCTTCGAGGTCGCCGTCGTCAACCTGATCGTCGGTGACGGCAGCTCGACGCGGGTTGCCGCCGTCTCCGGCCCGGACGGGGTGCGAGCGGCACTGCTCAACCGCCGGCAGGGCAGGGACGGCTGGGCCAAGCTGGTCGCGGCCAGCGAGCCGTGGGGGCGGCTGCTGTTCCTGGACCACGCCAAGTCGGTAGCCGACCCCAGCGACATCTTCAGCTGGATCCCGGACATCCCGGTGTCCGACGATCCCAACGCCTGGCACCCCGAGGACTCGCTGTTCGCCCTGCTGGAGTCCTCTGACGGCCAGCTGCTCGGCCTGCTCTCGGTCGACCTGCCGCGGGACGGCATGCGCCCCGGCCTGGCGCCCCGGCACGCACTGGAGGCTCTGGCCGTCACCGCGTCGCTGGCGATCCAGCACGCCAGCCTGGCCGCTGAGAGCCGGCGCGGTGAACGCAGGTTCCAGGCCGTGTTCGACTCCAGCCCGGTCGCCATCGCCCTGCTGGGGCCGGACCGGCGCTTCACCAGCGTCAACGACGCGCTGTGCACCTTCCTGGCCCGGAAGCGCTGTGAGCTCATCGGGCACAGTCCGCTGGAGTTCACCCACCCCGACGACCGCGCCACGACACACAGCACTGCGGAGCGCGTCTGGCAGTCGGTCCCGCTTCCCCGCAGCGAGGCCTGGGCCGAGCCGGACGAGAAGCGGTACGTCCTGCCCGACGGCACGGCGGTCTGGGGGCGGCTGCACCTGGCTGCCCTGGGCAGCCCGGACGAGCCGGGCGTGGTGATCGCCCAGGTGGAGGACGTCACCGAGCGCAAGCGCACCGAGGAACGCCTGGTGCTGCAGGCCCACTTCGACGCGCTGACCCGCCTGCCGAACAGGTCGCAGTCCATGGAGCGCCTGCGCGACGCCCTGGCCGCGGACTCGGTCGCCGGCACGATGACGGTGGTGTTCTTCTGCGACCTCGACCGGCTCAAGCTGGTCAACGACGGTCACGGCCACGCCGTCGGCGACGCCTACATCCAGGAGGTCAGCCGCCGGATCCGGGCCAGCGTACGAGATGAGGACGTCGTCGGACGGCTCAGCGGGGACGAGTTCGTCGTCATCCTGCAGGGGATCCGGCTGCCCACCGAGGCCATCGGTCTGGCCGGCCGGATCATCGACGGGGTCCGGGAGCCCTGGCGGTTCAAGGGAGTCGGCTTCACCCCGTCGCTGTCGCTCGGCATCGCCTACGGCGCCGGCGGCACCACGACCGCCGACGAGCTGCTCGCCCAGGCCGACACCGCGATGTACCGGGCAAAGACCGAGGAACGCGGCGCCTGGCAGGTCTACGACCCGACGATGCGCAACTCGGCGGTAGCCCAGCTCGAGCTGCGCACCGAGATCGCCACCGCCCTGGAGCAGCAGCAGTTCGTCCTGCACTATCAGCCCATCGTCCGCCTGCCGGACCGGGTCGTCATCGGCCACGAGGCGCTGCTGCGTTGGCAGCACCCGCGGCGCGGGCTGCTGTCGCCGGCGCAGTTCCTGCACGTGATCCTGGACAGCGAGTACGAATCGCCCGTCACCGACTGGGTGCTGGAACAGGCCTGCCGCGACGCCGTACGCCGACCGGCCGGCGCCCGCAAGGTGACCGTCAACGTCAGCTCGCTGCAGGTGGGCCGGCGCGACCTGCCCGACGTGGTGCAGCGCTGCCTGTCCGACAGCGGACTGGATCCCGGTGACCTGGTGCTCGAGCTCACCGAGGACCGACTGCTCTCCCGGTCGGACGGCAGCCAGCTGCTCGACCGCCTGCACGGCATCGGCGTGTCGCTGGCCATCGACGACTTCGGCAGCGGCTACGCAGGACTGGGCTACCTCCAGCGCTTCCCGGCCATCGACATCCTCAAGCTCGACGGCAGCTTCGTCGCCGGGCTCGGCAAGGACACGGTCAGCAAGCACATCGTGCGAGCCACCGTCGACCTGGCCCGAGGCTGCGGTGTGCAGCTGGTGATCGAGGGCGTCGAGACCGACGAGCAGGTCGTCGTCCTGGAGAGCCTGGGCGTCGAGCTGGCCCAGGGCTACCTGTTCGGCCGCCCGCGGGCCCAACCTTGATGTCGAGCGATCACGGGGCCGACACGGCGGAGCGCAGCCTGGAGCACTGGAGCGAGACGGGCCGCAGGGAGATGGAGGCGTTCTACGCCCTGGCCGCCGAGGACTACCGCCAGCTCGTGCTCGCCGCGGACTGGCCGGCGTTGCTGCGGGCGCAGGTTCGGGACGGCTGGCGGCTGCTGGACGTCGCCTGCGGCTCGGGCAAGTTCCCGTCGGCCCTGCGCACCTACGCCGACCTGACCGGTCTCCCGGAGCTCACCTACGACCTGCTGGACCCGTCGCGGTTCAGCGTGCAGGAGTCTCGGGCCCAGCTCGCCGCCCCCTTCTCACCCGGACGCGAGCTGGTGGTGACGCTGCAGGACCTGCCGAGCGGGCCGCCGTACGACGTGGTGTGGGCCACGCATGCGCTGTACGCCTTGCCGCCCGGCGAGCTCGCGGCTGCGGCCCGGCGCTTCGTGGCTGCCCTGCGACCGGGCGGGCTCGGCGTCGTCGCCCAGGCCACCAGCCGTTCGCACTACCTCGTCTTCTACGACGCCTACCGCGTCGGCGTGCGGCAGGCGACGCCCTACACCTGCGCCGAGCAGGTGCGCGACGCCCTTCGCGAGGCAGGCGCGCAGGTGCGCGAGCAGGTCATCAGCTACTCCACCGGAACCACCGACCGGACTGTGGCCGAGGGGTTCCTGCAGCGCTGCGCGTTCGACGACTCGGTCACGCTGGAACAGATGGAGGCCGCACCGGTGCTCGGCGACTACCTTGCTGGCTGCCGGGCGGCTGACGGCTCCTACTGCTTCGACCACGAGGTGTCCCTGCTGTGGCTCTGAACCCGCTGCTGCCCGCAACGGTGGACCGGCACCTGGCGCCCAGCTCGATGCGGGTCGCGCTCGAGGCCGACGTGCGAGCCGGCCTGACCGCTACGCCCAAGACCCTCCCGCCGAAGTGGTTCTACGACGCCCGCGGCTCCGTGCTGTTCGACCAGATCACCCGGCTGCCGGAGTACTACCCGTTCCGGTGCGAGCGCGCCATCCTGGTCGCGCAGGCCGGGGAGATCGCAGAGCTGTCCGGGGCGGACACCCTCATCGAGCTCGGCAGCGGCACGTCGGAGAAGACCCGCCTGCTGCTCGCTGCGCTGCACGAAGCCGGGACGCTGCGCCGCTTCGTACCGTTCGATGTCGACGAGACGGTCCTGCTGCAGGCCAGCCGGGAGATCGTCGCGGCCTACCCCGACGTCGCGGTGCATGCCGTGGTCGGCGACTTCGAGCACCACCTGCCCCTGCTCCCCCGGGGCGGCCGACGGCTGATCGCCTTTCTGGGCGGCACGATCGGAAACCTGCTGCCCGGGCAGCGTGCGGAGTTCCTGCGCACCCTGGCCCAGAGCATGGCTGGCGGCGACTCGCTGCTCGTCGGCACCGACCTGGTCAAGGACGAGCAACGCCTCATCCGGGCGTACGACGACCAGGCCGGGGTCACGGCCCAGTTCAACCTCAATATCTTGAACGTCCTGAACCGCGAGCTGGGCTCCGACCTGGACGTCGAGGCCTTCGCCCACGTAGCGGCGTGGTGCGCCGAGGACGAGTGGATCGAGATGCGGCTGCAGTCGCTGCGTCCCCAGGTTGCCCGGGTCCTGGATCTGGAGGTCCACCTCGCCGAGGGCGAGCAGATCCGGACCGAGATCAGTGCCAAGTTCCGGCCGGCCGGGATCGCGCGCGAGCTCACTGCGGCCGGCCTGACCATGACCCGCTTCTGGACCGACGTGGACGGTGACTTCGGCCTGTCGCTGGCGCACAAGCCCTGACCCTGGCGGGAGGCGTTCAGGCCGGCTCCCGCCGGGCGAGCTCGGCCTCCACGGCTGCCAGGGCGTCCCGCTCGCGTCCGGCCAGCTCGAAGTCCAGCGCGTCGGCGGCCCGTTGCATCGCGGCCCGGTGCCGCGCGCGTTGTTCCTCGAGCTGGGCAGAGGTCCGCTCGGCCAGCTGGACCGGCGCGGTCTCGACGTAGCTGACGGCGTCCTGTCCCAGCAGCGGCTGCCAGGCCGGCGCAGTACCGAGGTGGTGATGGCGCCCGGTTTCGGGCACCCGGTAGTCCCCCCGCCGCGTCCGCACCAGGTCGCGGGCGCGCTTGGGGCTGTCCCCTCGAGGGAGTTCGGTCATGGCTCGCGACTCATGGCTCGTGCCTGCAACGTCAGATCCAGGCCCTCCTTGCGCATCCGCTGGTCGACGTACAGCAGCCCGCGCAGGCCGGCCGTGAAGGGGGCCACGAGCACCTGTGCCAGCCCGGCGCCAATCTGGGTGGCGATGAGCAGCGCTAGCGCCGAGCGACCGCCCGTGAAGGTGATCGCCGCACCGACTGCGAGGAAGGGCAGTTGCACCACGGCGGCGACCGTTGAGGTGATGACGCCGGCGAGCAGCAGGATCCCGAACAACCGCCACCAGGAGCGGCGTACGAGCAGGCGGGAGCGGCGCAGACTCTCGCGGATCCCGGCCCGCTCGAGAATCAGGACGGTCGGGGCCAGCGCGAACCCGACATAGAGGTAGACGGCGAAGCCGACCGCGGCCAGCGCGACGGGCACCCCCAGCACTGCGCCGGCCCCGCCCGCTACGGCAATCGCTACCGCGGCAATCCCGACACCGACACCCACGACGCCGGCGACGAGCAGCGCCGTCAGCAGCACCAGTCCGAGCAGACTGACCAGTCGCCCGCGTACCTGGGCCCAGACCTCACGCAGGCCCACCGGCAGGCCGAGTACGGCCTTGCCGACGACCGCGGCGATGATCCCCGCGAGTACCAGCCCGGCCAGTCCGGTGACCAGCTTGGTCAGCACCGGCCCCACCCCGGTGAACGCCGAGCCGAAGGACGAGCGGCTGGAGAAGGCCCGCGCACCCGCGCCGAACGAGGAGAACGACGGCACGCGACTGGTCAGCAGCACCAGCACGCTCAGGACGGTGCCGACCGCCGACACGCCGGCCGCAAGACCCAGGGTCGGGCGGGGGTAGCGCCGGATCAGCGTGATCCCGCCGTCGAGCAGTTCACCCAGGCCCAGCGGCCGAAGCGGGATCACGCCCGGCTGCGGTGCTCCGTACCCTGTAGCCCCGTACCCGGGAGCGCCGTACGCCCACTGCTGCCCGGGCTCGGTCGGCCCGTTCCAGGAGGTGGGAGTGCTCCAACCTGCCGGTGGCTGCCCGGTCCCGGGCTGATCCTGGCCGGGCTCGGACCAGCCACCCGGATGCTGCGTCACGCCGGCTTCTGACGGTTCGGACCCAGCCCAGATGGCCGGCCACCTCGCTGCCGCATGGTCGCACGATCGCCCGGCTCAGTCAGAGCTCCCGCGGCCCGACCTCGACGCCCCCGCTTGGCACCCGCGCCCATCGCCGTCGAGGCCACGGTCGGCGGTGCGAGCTGGCCCGGCTAACGCGCTCGGCTGGCGTGGCTCGCGGGTCTACCTGCAGTGGAGCACCGGCGTCGGTGAGCTGCACCTGGGCTGGTTGCCGGCGACGCAGGTCAGGCGGACGTGACCTGGTCACGTTGTGCGCTGGCAAGGCTGTAGCGCTGCGTCGGACTGCGACACTGGTTCGATGGCGCAGCAGTTCCCATCGATGCGCGGCAAGCAACTACTTCGGAAGCTGGCGGCGGCTCCGTTGAGCTATCGGCCACCCGCCACGGGAACGTCGGGAAGCCACACGAAGTTGGTGTCACAGAACGGCTACCCGAACTTGCTCCTGGCTTTCCATGACAGCCAGGAGCTCGCTCCGGGTCTCGTCCGCAAGATCCTGGTCAAGGATGTTGGACTGACGGTCGAGCAAGCGTTAGACATACTGGGAGGGTGACCATGGACGCGGTGACGGTGTTCTTCCACTTCGAGCAAGCGACCTGGTGGGTGGAGTCCCCGGACGTGCCTGGGTTCAGCGCAGCTGCAGACACCATCGAGGGTGTGCGTGCACTCACCGCGAAGGCACTGGACAGCGAGCTCGGTGAGGGAACCTACTTCGTTCACGAGGTGGGTGGCGTGGTGAGCCGCCCGGCCACGGCATCATAGGCGGCGGCACCACAGGACCCCTCGCTGCCACTGAACGCCGGCAGCAGCCTGGTCGGGGCGTGAGGGTCAGCACGGCTCTGCTCTGCGACGCTGCGACCGTCCGCGAGGGCCTACTGCACATCCTGGGCGGTGGGATCTCTACGATGTCGCGCCCGACATTTCCCGCAGCACTTGGCGCGCAGCTCGCCATAACGATCCACCAACACCCAACCGAACTGGCCGGAGGCCACACCCTAGACGTCATCGTGCAGACCGAAGACGGTGAACGGGTCGCGAACGCATCCGTGTCCTGGCAGACACCACCCGAACTTCAGCGTCAGCTACGTGAGGTCGCTCAACCAGTCGTCTTGCCGCTCGCGATGGTCGGAGTTCCCAGGGTCGGCGCCTACAGCGTCGAGATCCTGATCGACGGGATTCACCAGACATCCGTCCCCTTCGAGATGGACGAGATACAGATGCCGGGCACCACGCCGCAGTTTCAGAGCTGAACAAAGAATCCTCACAACAGCATCCCGAGGATCAGCGTTGGCTAGGCAGAGCCGGGCCAGCGCCGGACTACGCGGTGTGGGCCACTGCCCGGCCCACAAGCCGTGCATAGCCTCGATCTGCTCGGCGTAGCCGGCGCACTGCCGGGCCACCGGGCAGGAACGGCAGACAGCCCGTGCGGCCTCGAGGGCGGCGCCCTTCAGCTCGTCGGCGCAGAACTCCCAGATCGGCCTGACCCTGGGGACGTACTCGCACGTCGTCCCCGAGCTGGCCGACTAGGCCGCGCAGCGGATGGGGGAACGCCCTCTGGGGCTAGTGGCACACGGGCTGCCGCAGCAGGCACACACTTCGCAAATGTCCAGGTCAGAGGGCTCCCGCGGCTGGACTTGAACCAGCAACCCTGCGATTAACAGTCGCATGCTCTGCCAATTGAGCTACGCGGGACCGTGCCGGTCTCCCAGCGCGACGACGATAGCGCAGTGGGTCCGGTAGTCCGCCGGAGTTCGGGGTAGGGGACCGCCGACCGCGCGAACAACCTGGAGGATCGCATGATCAAGAAGTTGACCCTGCTTGTCGGCGTCGGAGCGGGCTACGTCCTCGGCGCCAAGGCCGGCACCCAGCGCTATGACCAGATCATGGGCAAGGTGAACGAGTTGATGGGCAAGCCGGCCGTGAAGGACGCAACCAGCAGCCTCAGCTCCTCGGCCACCCAGTTGGCCGACAAGGCCAAGAGCACTCTGAACGACAAGGTCGACTCGGTGAGGGGCAGTACCGCCTCTGCGGCGCCGGACAGCCCGTCACCGATCGTCGACCTGCCCACAGGCGCACCTTCGCTGACCGAGCCGCCCGTGACGACGGCTCCCGACGACCCGACACTCCAGCCGAGGCACGGTTCGACGCCCTGATAGTCCTCCCGAGGAGCACCAGATGAGCCAAAGCACGCCCGAACCCTCGGCCATGGAGGCCGAGGGCATCCCGGATATCGCCAACCCCGACGCTCACGGCTCGGAGTCGCTGGTCGAACCCCCGCACGAGTTCCCCATGGCGGTCGAGGAGTTCGGCACCACGGCCCAGCAACAGCACGACGGGGAGCCGCTGGACGGCCGCCTCGCCCGAGAGGAGCCCGATGTCCTCGCTCAGGTCGACCTCCCCGCCGATGAGTCCCTTGGCCACGGGGGCTCAGGACAGGGCCTCGGACGACTGGTCGAGAGTGACGAGGGCGCCCGGACCGACACCGAATCCGAGATGACGGCGACGGACGTGGGTACCGACCTCGGTGGTTACACCGCCGAGGAGAGCGCCATGCACGCCGAGCCCGAGGTCTAGGAACGCCGCGTGCCCCGGCTGCGCAGAGTCAGCCCCTCCTCGCCGGGCATCTCCCGGATCCGACGTGGCAAGGGCTTCGCCTATCTCGATCCGTCCGGCGGCCCGGTGTCCGATGAGCCCACCCTGACCCGCATTGAGGCCCTGGTGCTGCCGCCCGCGTGGCAGGACGTCTGGATCTGCCGGGTGGCTAGCGGGCACATCCAGGCGACCGGGCTGGATGCTGCGGGGCGCCGCCAGTACCGCTATCACGACCAGTGGCGGGTCGTGCGCGACCTGGCCAAGCACGAGCGGGTGCTCGACTTCGGGACCGTTCTGCCGCAGGTCCGTCAGCAGGTCAGCGCGGACCTGCAGCGTCGGGGGCTGGACCGGGAGCGGGTGCTGTCCTGCGCCGTGCGGTTGCTGGACCTGGGCTTCTTCCGGGTCGGGAGCGAGCAGTACGCCGCCCAGAACCAGACGTTCGGCCTGGCCACAATGCTCAAGGAGCACGTCACGGTGTCGCGCGGCGGTGTGGTCACCTTCGACTACATCGCCAAGAGCGGCAAACACCGGGTGCAGTCCCTGGTCGAGCCCGAGGTCGGCGCCGTGGTGCAGGCGCTCAAACGTCGGCGCGGGGGCGGCGAGGAGCTGCTGGCCTACCGGGACGGCTCGCGTTGGGTCGACATCCGCAGTGGCGACATCAACGGGCACCTGCACGTCCTGACCGCCGGCGAGTTCACGGCCAAGGACTTTCGCACCTGGTCCGCGACCGTGCTGGCGAGCGTCGGGCTGGCTGTGTCCACTGATGTCGAGTCCCCCACGGCCCGCAAGCGGGCGGTGACCCGCGTCGTGCAGGAGGTCGCGCACTACCTCGGCAACACCCCGGCGGTCTGCCGGGCGAGCTACATCGATCCCCGGATCATCGATCTGTACGACAGCGGCGTGACCATCGAACGCGACCTCCGGTTGCTCGGCGCCGACGCCGCATACGGGCAGCCGGCCACGCAGGGCGCGATCGAGTCCGCTGTCCTGCAGATGCTGCGCGCCCCGGCCCCGGCCACTGCCGTGGCCAGCTGAGGCGCTCCGGCACGTGCCGGGGCGACTGCTCGAGCAGTAGTTTCGGCGCGCGGGCGCACGGGCACTCGCCGATCATGATTGGTGTACGCGACGTGTGCCCGCCCAGGTGAGCCGGCCGGGTCCTCGCGCGGTGCTGTTCGACCGGGACGGCACCTTGGTCGTCGACGTCCCCCACAACGGCGACCCGTCCCGCGTACAACCGGTCGTTCAGGCCGCCGCCGCGCTTGCCAGGGTGCGGGCTGCCGGCATACCTACCGCCGTGATCACCAACCAGCCCGGTGTCGCTGCCGGACTGCTGCACCGGGAACAGCTCGACGCCGTGCACGTCCGCCTCGTCGAGCTGCTGGGCGGTCTCGGTCCGGCCTTTGTCTGCGAGCACGGAGCACAGGACGGCTGCACCTGCCGCAAACCGAAACCCGGCCTGGTCCTTCAGGCGGCCGCGGCCCTGGGGGTCGCGCCCGGGGACTGCGCGGTGGTGGGCGACATCGGAGCGGACGTCGAGGCGGCCCTGGCAGCCGGCGCCCGGCCCGTCCTGGTCCCGACACCGGTCACGCTGCCCGAACAGGTCGCGGCCGCCCCCGAGGTCGCGGCCGACTTGCACGGGGCCCTGGACCTGCTCGGCTTCCCGCGCCTTGAGAGGGCGCCCGCCGGGTCGAGGCCTTGACCACGGTCCTGCTCGCCCGGCTCGACAGCGACGGCGACGTGTTGCTAAGTGGACCTGCGGTACGGGCCGTGGCCGAGGCCGGGCACCGGGTGCTGCTGCTCTGCGGTCCGCGTGGCGCGGCCGCCGGTCGGTTGCTGCCCGGCGTCGATGAGGTGGTCGTCTGGCACTGCCCGTGGATCGACGCCGACCCGGCCCCGGTCGATGCGGGCGACATCGCCCGGCTGGTAGCGGATCTGCGAGACCACGAGATCGACCGGGCGCTGGTGCTGACCTCCTACCATCAGAGTCCACTGCCCCTCGCCCTGGTCCTGCGCCTGGCCGGGGTCCCGTGGGTCGGGGCGACGAGCGAGGACTTTCCCGGCAGCCTGCTCGACCTGCGGCACCGCCTGCCCGACCACGGCCTGCACGAGGTCGAGCGGGCTTTGTCCCTGGCCGCCGCCGCCGGGTACCACACCGACGACACCGCCCTGGCCGTACGCCGGCCGCTGCCCGACACCACGGCCATGACGGGCGGCGGGCCCTACGTCGTGGTGCATCCGGGCGCGAGCGTGCCCTCGCGCGCCGCGGGTCCGGCCAGGGTGGCCGAGCACGTCGGCGCGCTCGTCAGCGCAGGGCACCGCGTCGTCGTGACCGGCGGCCCCGGTGAGATCGCGTTGACGGCAGCCGTTGCCGGCGAGCTCGCCCTGGACCTGGGCGGGGCCACCAGCCTTGCCGAGTTGGCTGATGTGCTGGACCGCGCATCGTGCGTCGTGGTCGGCAACACCGGCCCGGCGCACCTCGCGGCCGCAGTCGGAACGCCCGTGGTGTCCCTGTTCGCCCCAGTCGTGCCGGCCGAGCGCTGGCGTCCCTGGGGTGTGGCGTACATCCTGCTCGGGGACCAGAAACAGCAGTGCGCCTTGACCCGTGCACGGACGTGCCCCGTCCCTGGTCACCCGTGCCTCGACGGCACCTCCTCTTGCGAGGTGGTCGCCGCCGTGACCACGCTGTCCCCCTTCCCTGCGGTATGTGCATGAGGCCTGGAGGTGCTGGCATGAGGGTCGCGATGGTGTCCGAGCACGCAAGTCCGCTCGCTGTCCTTGGCGGCGTGGACGCCGGAGGGCAGAACGTCCACGTCGCGGCGCTCGCCCAGGCCATGGCCCGCCGCGGGGCGGACGTCACGGTGCACACCAGGCGCGACGCCGCCCGGCAGCCGCGCCGCGTACGCCTGGCCCCCGGCGTCACGGTCGACCACGTGCCAGCCGGACCGCCGTCGCAGGTCAGCAAGGACGCGCTGCTGCCGTACATGGACGACTTCGCCGCCGAACTGCAGCGGCAGTGGACCCTGCGGCGGCCGGACGTCGTACACGCCCACTTCTGGATGAGCGGGTACGCCGCGGTCCGCGCCGCCCGGCCGCTGGGGATCCCGGTGGCGTTGACGTTCCATGCCCTCGGCGTGGTCAAGAAGCGCCACCAGCGCGAGCGGGACACCAGCCCGGTCGAGCGCCTGTACGTCGAGCGGGATCTGCTGCGTACCGTGGACCGGGTCGTCGCGACTTGCAGCGATGAGGTGTTTGAGCTGCTGCGCCTGGGTGGGGACCGGCGCTCGATCAGCGTTGTCCCGTGCGGCGTGGACCCGGAGGTGTTCTCGACCTCCGTCCCGGCGGAGCCGCGGACAACCGGCCGGCTCCGCCTGGTGTGCGTCGGGCGCCTGGTCGAGCGCAAGGGCGTCGGAAACGTGATCACGGCTCTCGGCCTGCTGCGCGCCGCAGGTGGCCTGGACGTCGAGCTCGTCATCGCCGGTGGTCCGGACGCCTCGGGGCTCGACGACGACCTCGAGGTCCAGCGGTTGCGGCAGGTCGCTGCGCAGGCCGGGGTGTTGGACCGGATCGAGTTCCGGGGCCGCGTGGGCCGGACCGAGCTGCCTTCGCTGCTGCGCTCGGCCGACATCGTGGTCTGCGTCCCCTGGTACGAGCCGTTCGGCATCGTCCCACTGGAAGCCATGGCCTGCGGTGTCGCGGTCGTGGCCACGGCGGTCGGCGGGATCGTGGACACCGTCGTGGACGGCCAGTCCGGCCTGCACGTTCCGCCCCGCGAGCCCGCGGTCCTGGCCGACGTCCTGGCTTCCCTGCTCGCCGACCCGCCCCGACGGGCTGCCCTGGGGGCGGCGGCCGCCCGCCGGGTCCGCTCCCGCTACGCCTGGGACCGGATCGCCGCCCAGACCCTGGCCGAGTACGACGAGCTGCTGCCGCTGGTCTCGCAGGAGGTGTCCTCATGACCCCGCCGTTGCTGTCCGGGCGCAGCCACGTACGGGCCCTGCTGGCCGCGCTGCCGCGGCTGGACACCGACACGCTGGACGGCTGGGGCAGGCACCTGGCCGCGGTACTCGTCGGTGGCGGTCGGTTGCTCGTCGCAGGCAACGGAGGCAGCGCGGCTCAGGCGCAGCACCTCACCGCTGAGCTGGTCGGGCGCTACCGGGACGATCGGCCGGCGCTGTCGGCAATCGCGCTGCACGCCGAGACCTCGTCGCTGACCGCCATCGCGAACGACTACGGCTGGGATCACGGCTTCGCCAGACAGGTGCAGGCCCACGGCCGCCCGGGCGACGTGCTGCTCGCGCTGTCCACCAGCGGTCGCAGCGGCAACATCCTGGGGGCGATGGCCGCGGCGCGGGAGGGCGGCCTCACTGTCTGGGGGCTCACCGGACCGGCGGGCAACCCGGTCGAGCAGCTCGCGGACGCCTGCGTCTGCGTGGAGGCTCCGGCCACCGCGACGGTCCAGGAGGTGCACCAGGTCGCCGTACACCTGCTGTGCGCTGCGGTCGACCTGCAGGTGGGGGCCGACAGCCCGACCAGCGCGTACGCGGCGTCGCCCACGTGACCGCGCCCCTGCTCGTCGTCGGTGACGCCCTGCTCGACCGCGACCTCGTCGGCACCGTGGACCGGCTCTGCCCCGACGCGCCGGTGCCCGTTGTGGACGAGCCGGTCGAGACATCCCGACCGGGCGGCGCCGGGCTCGCAGCACTGCTGGCGGCCGCCGACGGCCGCGAGGTCGTGCTGGTGACGGCGCTGGCCCAGGACGCCCCCGGGCAGGAGCTGCGCGCGCTGCTCGAGGCCGCCGGCGTCCAGGTCGTGGACCTGGGCCTAGACGGCACCACGCCGGAGAAGGTGCGCGTACGCAGCAACGGCCGCTCGCTGCTGCGGCTGGACCGCGGTGGGTCGGCCGGCCCACCCGGGGACCTCCTCGGGGAATTGCCGGCGTCACCGGTCGTACTCGTGGCGGACTACGGCCGTGGCGTCGCCGCCTCGCCGGCGCTGCGCAGCGCGCTGCGAGGACGCCGGGTGGTCTGGGACCCGCACCCGCGCGGTCCCCAGCCGGTGCCGGGCTGCCTGCTGATAACCCCCAACGGGGCGGAGGCAGCGCACTTCGCACCGGGGCACACCGGCGGGGAGCTGGCCGCGACGACCGCCCGGGCCCGCGAGCTTGCGGCCCGCTGGTCGGCGACCGCACTGGCAGTCACCCTGGGGGCACGCGGCGCGCTGATCGTCACCGGTGACGGACCCCCCTCCGTCGTACCCGCCGCAGCCGTGCCGTGCTTCGACCCGTGCGGTGCCGGCGACCGGTTCGCCTCGGCGGCCGCCGGGTTGCTCGCCGATGGCGCCCTGCCCAGCGAAGCGGTGGCTGGTGCCGTCACCGCCTCGACCGCCTTCGTGGCCGCCGGCGGCGCCGCTGCCGTCCGCGTCGGCTCACCGAGCCCGTCCGGCGGCCGTACCGCAACCGACGCCTTTGACGTGGCCGCCCAGGTGCGCGCCGGTGGCGGAACCGTGGTCGCCACCGGGGGCTGCTTCGACCTGCTGCACGCCGGGCACGTCGCGGTGCTGCAGCAGGCCCGCGCCCTCGGCGACTGTCTGGTCGTGTGCCTGAACTCCGACGACTCGGTGCGCCGGCTCAAGGGACCGACCCGGCCGTTGCAGACCCACGACGATCGGGCGGCCGTGTTGCTCGCACTGGGCTGCGTCGACGCCGTCCTGGTGTTCGAGCAGGACACCCCAACGCAGGTGCTGTCCCAGCTGCGACCCCATGTCTGGGCCAAGGGCGGCGACTACGCGCTGACGTCCATCCCCGAAGCCGCGGCTGTCGCGGGGTGGGGCGGCCAGGCGGTCGTCCTGCCCTACCTGGACGGCCGTTCCACCAGTTCCCTGATCCGAGAGGCCCGCGTCCGTGGTTGAGATCCGTGGTTGAGATCGGCACCGTCCTTGTCACCGGAGCCGCGAGCGGTCTCGGCGCCGCCGTCGTCGAGGCCGTTCGCGCTGCCGGAGGCCGTCCACTCGCCCTGGACCGCGTCCCCGTCCCAGGGGTGCCGCACCAGCTCGTCGACCTGTCCGACTCCCGCGCCGCCGAACAGGCCGTACGACGGGTGGTCGACGGTGCAGGAGGGACGCTCGACGCGGTCGTCACCGCCGCCGGGACCGACAAGTGCGGCGCCCTCGGCGATGTCGACGGGCCGGACTGGGACCGCGTCGTGCTGGTCAACCTGCTCGGCACCGCGGCCGTCGTGCGCGCCGCACTGCCCTACCTGCGGGCATCGGACAACCCGCGCGTCGTCACCGTCGCCAGCACCCTCGGGCATCGGGTCTTCCCAGATGCCACGGCGTACTGCGCCTCGAAGTTCGGCGTGGTCGGCTTCACCCGCGCCCTGCAGAGCGAAGTCAAGGGCGAGATCGGGGTCACGCTGCTCACGCCCGGCGGGATGCACACGGCGTTCTTCGACGACCGCGACGAGCAGTACAAGCCGCCGGCGGACGCCAAGCTCAACCGGCCGGAGGACACCGCGATGAATGTGCTGCACGTGCTCTCCCAGCCGCGCGGCTGCGAGGTCAAGGAGCTCGTCGTCGCCTCTGCCTGGGAGGGCAGCTGGCCCTAGCAAGGTCGGGCGGGCAAGCTCCCGCTGCTGCTGTTCAGCAAACTGCTCGCCGACGCGGCGGGCTGGGCCTCAGCGCCTAGCTGACCAAGCACGCATGCTCTGCTCCTGGTGCACTGTCACCGCCTTCGCCCGCCGATCAGGCCTCGACGCCTGGGCGCGGTGAGGTGATCGAGAAGGTGTTGTTCTCCGGATCGCACAACTCCACCCACGCCACACCGGTCTCGCCGTCGGCCACCCGCGTGGCGCCGAGCGCCACGACTCGCGCCACCTCCTGTGCCTGGTTCGAGGACCAGAAATCAAGTCGGAAGCGGTTCTTGCCGTCGGTGAGCTCGTCTGACCGAGTGAACATCCAGGTCGGGCCGTCGTCATTGAAGCCGATCGTCGCGAACGCGGCACTGGCGCCAGGGTCGACGGGCCGGTCCACGACGCCGGACCAGAATTCGGCCAGGGCGAGGGCTTCCCGGCACTGGAAGGAGTACATGCCCAGGTGCAGCGCGCTTGAGCGGGGCGATAAGGCGGTTGATTGTTCGATCATCGATAGAACGTTCCCGGCAGGGTCGGTGAACCAGGCGATGTTGGGACCTTCCCCGCGGAAGATGCCCTTCTCGTCGACATCGATGCCGTCGAACCTGCAAGGGTTCACGCCGCGAGTGGCCAGCTCGTCGACGGCCTGCTCGATGTCGTCAACCGGGAAGTTGAGGATCGTGAACGTCGCCGGGACGTGGTCGGACTTCGGGTAAACAAGGGTGTCTCGGCCGTCGGCGAGGTGCAGCGTGAGCATGCCGGACTCCTCGGAGACGTCGAGCCCGAGCGTCTGGCCGTAGAACTGCTTGGCCCTCGGCACGTCGTCCACGGAGAAGCCGCTGAACGCCTTGCTGAACATGATGTCCTCCTGCCCTGTCGGTGCACGCCGTCGAGACCATGGGCTAGTGTATACAGCGTTCACATGTCTTGTTTACAACGTACACATGGCGTAGGAAGGAGGGCAAGGGGATGACCCACCAGGGTTCCGGCACCGGCACCGGCGGCGGCGAGGTACGCCGCTATCACCACGGAGACCTGGCGGCGGCCCTGGTCGCCGCCGGCCTTGAGCTCGCCCGTGCTGGTGGGCCGGACGCCATCGGGCTGCGCGAGGTTACCCGTGCTGTCGGCGTCACCCCGAACGCCGCCTACCGGCACTTCACCGACCGAGCCGCCTTGGTCCTCGCTGTCGCCACGCGCGCCCAACAGCAGGTAGCGCTGGCCATGGAGACCCGCATCGCGGCCGCTGACCCCGAGACCGACCCCCGCCGCCGGGCGCGACTGCGGCTGCGCGCGGTCGGCCTGGCCTACATCGACTTCGCTCTGCACGAACCGGGCCTGTTCCAACTCGCTTTCCAGACCCACGAACAGTTCGCCAAGCGCACAGACCCCAGCGCCACCGGAGCCGCGCCCTTCCATTTGCTCGTCGCCGCCTTGGACGACCTGGTCGCCGCCGGCGTCCTGCCCCCCGATCGTCGACCCCATGCTGAGTGGGCCTGCTGGGCCGCCGTCCACGGCCTGTCCGATCTGGCCACCCGAGGCCCCCTCCACGACCAGGACCGCGCCACCATCGAGCAGCTCGCCCACTACGTCGTCGACCGCGCCATCACCGGCATCATCTGCGAGGACGCCGGCAGCACCCACCCCCGGGCCGCACCAACGAAGCGACCCACCCGATAGGGAACGACGTTCCCCCTTGACATGAAGTGCGCTTCATGTCGTGGACTGCAGTCATGAGCGACACCACGAGCCCCTCTACCCGATACGCCGACGTGCTCGACGAGACCTACGCGCGGATGCATGGCACCGGACCCGAGTTCGGCGGATGGCTGTCCAACCACGGGCCGATGGCCGCTGACGCCCTGATCCGGCTCGGCTGCGGCGAGGAAGTCCAGATGTGGGTCGACAGCTACACCCGTCGCTTGGACGAAGCGCCAGCGCCCCGGTGGGACATCGAGGAGGCAGAGTGGCGGGAGGTGCTCGGGGACCCTTCGCGCCTCGGGGACTGGTGCGCGCTCTTCGAGCGCCAGCTCCGAGAGGAGCCATGGCAGGACGTGCTCGTCCGCTGGTGGCCCCGCCTGCTGGACGGAGCGGTCGCCTCCGCCGCCCATGGCCTGATCAGAACCGGCCACGCCGTGCGAGCCCTGCTCGAGCTGCCCACCCCGCCGCGCCGGGCCGAGCTCGCCCAGGCGCTGGGTTACTGGGCCGCCCGCCACCAACCGCTGCCCGCCCACCCGAGGCCCCACGGCGCCGCTGACACCGCGAGCGCGCTGGACGCCGTCCCCGTCATCAGCACAAGCGGTGGCATCCGCACCCGCCTCGGTGACCTCGCGCGCACGCCGTCCTGGCCCGACACGGTGGCGCGCCTACGAGGTGCACCGCGGCCCGAACAGGTGCCAGCCGCGCTGGACATCCTCGTCGACGAGGCCGTCACCCGCTACCAGCGCTGGGCTCATGGCAGCCCCATCATGCTCGTGCACGCCGCAACCGCACCGCGCGCCGCGAGCTTGGTGCTCCCTGCGCTACCCCAGCACTTGTGGACGCCGACCTACGACATGGCCTGGGCCGTCACCGCCGCCATCAGCAGCATCTACCGCCCGTCCGCCCCGCCGCCCCCGGCTGGCAGAAGCGAACGGCAGACGATCACGCCCGAGCAGGTCACCGCCCGCGCCATCGCCACCGGTGACGAGCACGCCATCAAGTTCGTCGAAGTAGCACATGAGTCCCACCACCGCAGCAACAGCCATGCCCTGGGCGCCGGCGCTCGGGCCAGCCACCTCATCGCCCCCGTCGACTACGACGACTGACAGGCCTCGGCGAGTCCCATGCACGAGCGGCGACAGGAGCACGATCCGCTCGCAGGCGTCCCTCAAGAAGGGCTACCTGGACCGGCGCGGTCGGCGACCTGGTCGATCGACAGATCGCTTGCCTCGAGGAGGTGACGGGCTTGCAGCAGCCGTTGCGCGGCGAGCCAACGTTGAGGGGTCGTCCCGTTTCGGCGAGGAAGCGCCGGGCGAGGGTACGAGGAGCCCAGCCCGGCATGCCGGGCTAGCTCAGCGACCGTCAGCGGCTGGCCCAGCCGGGTCAGTGCGCATGCGCAGGTCGGAGCCAGTCCGGTGCCAGCGGCGGAGACGGGGCGATGCAGGCTGCGCTTGGCCAGCGCTGTGCGGCGCGACGCCCATCCGACGAGCCACCGCTCACGCCGTTCCCGCTGACCCAACTGCCGGGTCAGCCCAGCGTGCGGCGCACCTCGTCCAGCAGCTGCCCGGCCTGGGCCCGGACGGCCGGGTCGTCGGGGTTGCTGTCCCGGTCGAACACGAGCTGCCACAGCAGCGCGTCCTGCCCGGCGACGCGTCGCCCGACCAGCCGGACCGAGCCGCGCGGATGCAGGCGTCGCCGGTCCGACCAGCCCACGCTCGAGGTGACCCGGGCGCGTACGACGCCGGCCAGGTCGTGGTCCTGCGCCAGCCGCAGGACGTGCTGGGCGCCACTTCCCTCGATCTCGGCGACCTCGGAGACGGTCAGCACGGGCGGCGCGTACACCGCCTTCTCGACGTGCACCCACGGCAGGGACGTGCCGTCAGGCAGGACCAGGACGGAGGGGCTCGCGACCACCGCCGCTCCGGTCTGGGTCACGCCCCAGGCCAGCCGCCGCTCGCCCTCGGGCAGGTCCACGGCGCGGACCACCTCAGGCACGGCGGCCCGACGCAGCAGCTTCATGCCGCGAGCGTAGGCGTCCGGCCGTCGCCGGCGGATCACAGTTCGCTGATGCCGCGCTCCCGGAAGGCCCGGGCAGTCGCCTCGAGCTGGAACAGCTCGGCCATCGTGCGGGCGTACACGGCTTCCTGCTCGACCGGATTGAGCCGCTGCAGCTTGCCCTTGAGCTCGACGACCCGGCGGGTGACCGCGAACAACTGCAGCCGGGTGAGCGTCGCCTCGCCGTACCGCTCGAGCTCCCACTCGGTGAGCGGCGCCTCGACGGCCAGCGACATGACCAGTGAGCGCACCCCGTCGTCCGGACAGTGTTCGAGCAGCCGGGCGACCCAGAACTCCCCCGCGACGGCTCCGACTACCCCGCCTGCCCGGCGCACCGTCTCCTGCACCCGGCGCAGCCCGGCGTCGGTGAAGACCTCGTCGTGCAGCTCGTCGAAGATCGGCGCGACCGTGGTGGGCGACTGGACGGCGAGCTTGAGCGCTTCCCGCTCGAGCCGCAGCTGGGACGCGTCCGCGCTGGGCGCCGGCCCCGGTCGCCGGGTCGGCCCACGCCCGGCCCCGGTAAGCCCACCGACCCGCTCGCGGACCGACGCCTCGTCCATGCCCAACCAGCCGGACAACCGCCTCGCGTACTCCATCGACAGGGCACGGTCGCGGATCTGCGCGACGAGCGGGGCCGTCGTGCCGAGGGCCTGCACCCGGCCCTCGGCGCTGTCCAGGTCGTAGCGGGCCAGCGAGGCCTTGACCGCGAACTCCACCAGCGGCACGCGCGAGCTGACCAGGTCGCGTACCGCCACGTCGCCCCGGGCCAGCCGGAGCTCGCACGGGTCCATGCCGCCGGGCGACACCGCGATGTAGGTCTGCCCGACGAAGCGCTGGTCTTCCCCGAACGCCTTCAGCGCCGCCTTCTGACCGGCAGCATCGCCGTCGAAGGTGAACACCACCTCGCCGCGGAACTCGTCCTGGTCCATGAGCAGCCGCCGGATCACCCCGATGTGGTCCGATCCGAACGCCGTCCCGCAGGTGGCCACGGCGGTCGGTACCCCGGCCAGGTGGCAGGCCATCACATCGGTGTAGCCCTCGACGACCACGGCCTGCCGGCGCCGGGCGATCTGCTTCTTGGCCAGGTCCAGGCCGTAGAGCACGGTCGACTTCTTGTAGATCGGGGTCTCGGGGCTGTTGAGGTACTTCGGGCTGTCATCGGCCGGATCCGTCGACAGCTTGCGCGCCCCGAAGCCGATCACGTCACCGGAGATGTCCCGGATCGGCCACACCAGCCGGTACCGGAACCGGTCGATCGGCCCCTGCCGGCCCTGCGAGGCGAGGCCGCCGGCCAGCACCTCCTCGGTGGAGAAGCCGCGCCCCCGCAGGTGCTTCACCAAGTTGTCCCAGCCCTGTGGTGCGAACCCCACGCCGTACGCCGACGCAGCGCCCTGGTCGAACCCGCGCTCGGCCAGAAATGCGCGGCCGGGCCCCGCACCCGGGGCGGCGAGTTGCTCGGCGAAGTACTCCGCGGCGACCTTGTGCGCCTCGACCAGACGGCTGCGCTGACTGCTGCTGCGCCCCGCCGCAGCGCCGCCCTGCTCGTAGTGCAACTCGACCATGAACCTGCGGGCCAGGTGCTCGACCGCCTCGGGGAAGCTGAGCTGGTCGTGCTTGCGCACGAAGCTGATGACATCGCCGGACTCGCCGCAGCCGAAGCACATGTAGTAGCCCACAGCGGGGTTGACATTGAACGACGGTGACTTCTCGTCGTGGAACGGGCACAGCCCCTTCAGCCGCCCGCTACCGGCGCTGCGCAACTGCACCCCGGCCTCGGCGACCACATCGCCAATCGCGGCGCGCTCGCGGACTGCCACGACGTCCTCGTCCCGGATGCGGCCTGGCACCAGGCTCCTTCCGGACGGCATAACGCCGGCCCCCGTGCGGGGCAGGCCTGGGAAGGAACACCACTGTATCGGCCGCGCCGCTGTGGGCCGACAGCCTGTGGACCCAGGAACTGCCCCGCATGACATCCCTGCTCGCAACTGCAATGTTCAGCCCAGCGCCACCACCGGGTCTTGACAGCGATTGTCGCCGACCGGTCTGCTGTGATCTCCAGGCGACGCGGTTCGCACCGAGAGCCACGTCGCCGACCATCAAGCCCGCTCCTGGACTGTGGTCTGGCTCGAATCGGGGAGAACCAACAATGACTGATGCGCGGGCACATGCGCCAGAAGGGACCTTCCGGCTGACCTACCGGAGCCGGGACCTGATCTCGGCGACCGATCGCCGGGTCGGGCTGGGGGAAATCTTCAGCACCGCGCGGTCGAACAACAGGGAGCAGGACATCACCGGGGCCCTGCTGATCACCGAAGGCTACTTCGTGCAGACGCTCGAGGGCGAGCAGGCCGCCGTCCGGGCGCTGTTCGACCGCATCAGCAAAGACCCGCGGCATGACTCGGTCTCGCTGCTGGACTCCCGGCTGGTTGAGGAACGGGTGTTCTCGCGATGGGCCATGGCCAAGGTCGCCGAGGACGGCGAGCCGGACATCCCCCTGATCAACAGCAAACGGGGAGCCACGCCGGCTGCCAGCCGCGGCGCCACGCCGGAGCAGGAGCGGGTCCTGCAGCTGATGCGCGATGCCGCGCGCGAGGTGGAGACACCGGCCCCGACCAGCTAGCGGCAGTCGGTGGTGATCTGTCAGCGCCCACTGTCGGGGTAGGGCTCAGCGACGGCGGGGGCTGTCCACCCCCCGCGGTAGCTCGCGGGGGTCCCAGTCGAGTTCGGCGACCGCTGTCCGGAAGGCGAACCGGTCGGTCATCCCACTGACCCAAGTGACGGCTGCGGCGACCGCCTCGTCACTGCCCGGGCTCGCCCGCACGCCCTCCGGGATGGCGTAGGGCCGGTCTGCGTAGTGCTCGACCAGTGCCCGCAGCACCGAGATGACCGCGGCGCCCTGCGCGACGGACTCTGGCCGGGTGTAGATCCGCTGGTAGTTGAACGCCCGCAGCCCCGCGAGCGCTGCCGCCGGCTGGGGGCGCATCCCGACGACGCCGGTCTGCTCGATGCACTCCACGAGTGCTCCGATGAACCTCGCCAGCTGCTCCCGGCTGCTGTGGCCACAGACCGCGGCGACCGGTTCGGGCAGATCGACCGGGTCCACGATGCCCGTGCGCGCGGCGTCCTCGAGGTCGTGCGCGCTGTAGGCGCAGCGGTCGGCCCAGCTGACAACCGCCGCCTCGGGCGTCGCCGGGACCGGACGCGACCAGGAGTGGTTCCGAATTCCGTCCAGGGTCTGCGCCGTCAGGTTGAGCCGGGCGAGGACGACGTCGGCGCCCCAGACGGCGTGGTCATACCCGCCGGGCACGAAACTGCTGAACGCGTCCTCGCTCGCGTGGCCGCCCGGGCCGTGACCGCAGTCGTGACCGAGGGCGATGGCTTCGGTAAGCGCAACGTTCAGCCCGGTCGCCCTGGACACGCTCGTGGCGACCTGAGCCACCTCCAGGGCGTGCGTCAGCCGGGTGCGCTGGTGATCTGCCGGGAACACGAACACCTGGGTCTTGCCGGCCAGCCGTCGAAAGGCAGGACTGTGCAGGATGCGGTCCCGATCTCGCTCGAAGCAGGTGCGCTCGGCATCGGGCTCCTCCGGCCGGTCCCGCTGACCCGCGCTGCGCGCCCTCGTGGCACCCGCGGCCAGCCGGAGCTCCTCGAGGTCCTCACGCGCCGCACGACCCCGTCGCACCACGGGGATGATGGCCGGCGGACGGGCGCCGTGGGCCGTCACGAGCTCGCCGTCGCGGCCGTTGCTGGTCGGGGTACCGCCCATCGTGGCCGCCCAGGCCCGGGACCGGTCGGTCTGCGTCATGTCCGCAGTCTGCGCGATGGGTCCGACAGAAACCCCCCCGCCCACCTCCTCCTCCCCCTCCCCTCCCTCCCCCTCCCCTCCTCCGCCTCCCCTCCTCCGCCTCCCCTCCTCCGCCCAGCCCAGCCCGGCCCCTTCCACCTCCCATCCATCGCCGATCAAGGCAGAAGGCCCATGATCATCGTGGCGATCATGGGCTTTTCGCCTTGATCGGCGCCGGCAGCGGGGGCGGGCGGGGAGGGGCGAGAGCGGCGGTGGCGGGGCGGCGGCGGGGGCGGCGGGGGGCGGCGGGAAGCAGAGTCAGCGGGCGGGGGCGGCGGGAAGCAGAGTCAGCGGGCGGGGGGGGCGGGGGGCGGCGGGGGGGCAGGGTCAGCGGGCGGGGCGGCTGCGGTTCGCCCTGGAGATCGCCTTCCACTTCCGACTTTGTTCAGCCCGTAGCCGGGCGTCCCCGCGCCGGGCCTGGAAAGCCAGCTCGCGCTGGAGCTTGCGCCAGGAGTCGACCCGGTCCTGGCCGAGGTCGCCTGCCAGGACGCTGTCGAGTACCGCGCAGCCAGGTTCGCCGACGTGCGCGCAGTCGGCGAAGCGGCACGCGACCGCGAGCTCCTCGACGTCGGAGAACGCCTGGGACAGCCCGGCAGTCGACCCCGAAAGGGCGACACCGCGCAGGCCGGGCGTGTCGATGATGACGGCCCCGCCCGGCAGGACGAGCAGCTCGCGGTGCGTCGTGGTGTGCCGTCCCTTGCCGTCGGTCTCGCGGGTGTGACCGGTCGACATGACGTCCCGACCGAGCAGCGCGTTGACGACGGTCGACTTGCCCGCACCGGAGGCGCCCAGCAGGACCAGGGCGGTGCCGTTCCCGACGTACGGCATGAGGGCATCGACATCGTCGGTCGCGGCCGACACCACGACCACATCCGCCCCAGGGGCATGGGGCAGGACGGTGCGTACGGCCTGCGGGACATCGGGGCAGAGGTCGGCTTTGGTCAGCACCACCACCGGCCTGGCGCCGCTGTCCCAGGACAGGGTGAGCAGCCGCTCGAGCCGGCGCAGCGATGGTGGGCCCACCAGGCCCAGGCAGATCAACACGATGTCGACGTTGGCCGCGAGCGGCTGCACGGTGCTGTGGCCGCTGCTCGCGCCGCGGGCGAGCAGGGATCGGCGTGGCAGGACGGCGACCGGCGTACTGCCGCTCAGCACGAGCCAGTCACCGACGGTCGGGGCGTCGAGCGGGTCGGCGGGTGGGGGCAGTGTGGGCACCCGGGCCGGGCCGGCCGGGGTCAGGACGTCGTACGCCGACCGGTCCACCCGGCTGAGCAGGGCAGGGGTCGAGCCTTTGGGGAGCAGGGGAAACAGCAACGCAGTGCCTTCCGCGAGAAGGGCAGCGGCGTCAGACGCAGGCTGCCCCGAGAGGTGCCGGATGCAGGACAAAAATGGCCACGGCGCACCTCCTTACGACTCCCGACGGATAGATCACGTCACCCTAAAGCCGGCCGATCGGAGTCGGCCACAGGTTTTCCGGCGGCCCTCACACTGCGCTGGGGCCGGCCTCGCTGCTGGCGTGGAACACGCGGTAGTACAGGTAGGCCGCGGTCTCCCGTGCCACGTAACGGATCTCGACACCGCGGGTGGCGTTGGCGGGGCCACGGCGGTCCGGGCTGGTTGCGGCGTCGATGCCGAGGTCGCCAGCCATCCGCCGCGACCGCAGGCTGTGCCAGGGATCGGTGACCAGCACGGCGCTGTGCCAGTGCTGCTTGCTGTACGCGAGCTTCAGGGCCTGCAGGCTCTGCAGGGTGTCCCGACCGACACCGACCTCCACGGTCCGCACGCCACGCTCGGCGAGGTAGTGCGCGCCGGCCCGCGCCTCGGTGAAGCGGTCACCGGGAGCGCTGCCGCCCAGGGTGATGACGCGGGGGGCGACGCCGGCGTCGTACAGCTGCTTGGCGTGATCGAGCCGGGCCTGGAAGACCTTGCTGGGCCGGCCGTCGAACTGCGAGGCGCCGAGCACGACGATCGCGTCGCTCTGCGGACGGTCGTCCTGTCGCGCGATCCACCAGATGCGGGCAGCGGTACCCAGCACGACGGCGAGCACCGTGAGCACGACGGCTGCGAGCAGGCGGCGCACCGTCTTGCTGAACAGCAGCAGGAACACCTCAGGTGACGCCCAGCGCGGCCCGGCCGGCCTCGAGCCGGGCGACCGGTACCCGGAACGGCGAGCAGGAGACGTAGTCCAGGCCCGCCTGATGGAAGAAGTGCACCGACTCGGGATCCCCGCCGTGCTCGCCGCAGACCCCGACCTTCAGGTCGGGGTGGGCTGCGCGCCCCTGCTCGACGGCCATCCGTACGAGCCGGCCGACGCCGTCCCGGTCGAGGGTCTCGAAGGGGCTGACGCCGAAGATGCCGAGATCGAGGTACCGGGAGAAGAAGCTGGCCTCCACGTCGTCCCGCGAGAAACCCCAGCTCATCTGAGTGAGGTCGTTGGTGCCGAAGGAGAAGAAGTCGGCCGACTCCGCGATCTGCCCGGCGGTGAGGGCGGCCCGGGGCACCTCGATCATGGTGCCGATCAAGGCCGAGACCCCGACGTCGGCGAGGATCTGCAGGGCCTCGTCCCGCACGACTTCGAGCTCCTGCACGGCTCCCACGAGCGGCACCATGACCTCCGGCCGGGGGTCGAGACCGGCGTCGCGGAGCTGCTTGGCCGCCTCGGCGAGAGCCCGCACCTGCATGCCGAACAGCCCCGGTATGACGAGCCCCAGGCGGACTCCCCGCAGCCCGATCATCGGGTTGCTCTCGTGCAGCCGGTGCACCGCCTCGTACAGCGCCACCCGCTTCGGGTCGGGCGTCTGCCCGCGCTCCTCGGCCAGAGCCATCTCGATGCTGAGCTCGACGATGTCGGGCAGGAACTCGTGCAGCGGCGGGTCGAGCAGGCGCACGGTCACGGGCAGACCGTCCATGGCCTGCAGGATCCCGGCGAAGTCCGCGCGCTGCAGGGGCAGCAGGGCGTCCAGCGCGGCCCCCTGCTCGTCATCGCCCTGGGCGAGCACCAGGTTCTCCACGAGCTGCCGGCGGTCGCCGAGGAACATGTGCTCGGTGCGGCACAGCCCGATGCCCTCCGCGCCGAAGCGGCGGGACCGCTCGGCGTCCTCCTGGGTGTCGGCGTTGGCGAGCACCCCGAGCCGGCGGGCCGCGTCCGCGTGCGCGATCACCCGGTCGATCGCCTGCACCAGGTCGTCGGCGTCGGCGGCCGCGAGGCTGCCCTCGAAGTACTCCACCACCGGGCTCGGTCGTACCGGCACCTCGCCGAGGTAGACCACGCCGCTGGTGCCGTCGATGGACAGCACGTCGCCCTCGTGCACGACGGTTCCGTCGGGCGCCGTGAGCGTCCGCTCGGCCAGGTCGACTTCGAGGTCCTCCGCGCCGCAGACGCACGTCTTGCCCATGCCTCGGGCGACGACCGCCGCGTGACTCGTCTTGCCGCCGCGGCTGGTCAGGATCCCCTGGGCGGCGATCATGCCGGACAGGTCGTCCGGGTTGGTCTCCCGCCGGACGAGCACGACGTCCTCGCCCCTGGCGGCCCACGCGACGGCCGCCGCACTGTCGAACACCGCCTTGCCGACGGCCGCGCCCGGGGAGGCGCCCATGCCCTTCCCGAGCAGCACCCGGCTCTCGTCCTGCTCGTCGGTGGCACCGAACGCGGGGAACATCAGCCGGACGAGCTGCGCGCCGGTCACCCGCTGCAGGGCCTCGTCCATGTCGATCAGACCCTCGTCGACGAGCTGCGTGGCGATCCGGAACGCCGCCCCCGCCGTACGCTTGCCCACCCGGGTCTGCAGCATCCACAGTTTGCCGCGCTCGATGGTGAACTCGATGTCGCACAGGTCGAGGTAGTGCTGCTCCAGCGTGGCCATGATGTCGAGCAACGCATCGTAGGAGGCCTTGTCCAGGCCCTCGAGGTCCTGCAGCGGCAGCGTGTTGCGGATGCCGGCCACCACGTCCTCGCCCTGGGCGTTCTGCAGGTAGTCGCCGTAGACGCCCTGCGCGCCGCTGCTCGGGTCGCGGGTGAAAGCGACCCCCGTCCCGGAGTCCATGCCCAGGTTGCCGAAGACCATCGAGCAGACGTTCACCGCCGTACCGAGATCGGCCGGAATCCGCTCCTGACGGCGGTAGAGCTTGGCCCGGTCGCCGTTCCAGGAGTCGAAGACCGCTTTGGTCGCCAGGTCCATCTGCGCCCGCGGCTCCTGCGGGAAGGGCGCGCCGGTGCTGTCCAGCACGATCTGCTGGAACTGGCCGACGAGGGCCTGCAGGTCGTGCTCGTCGAGCTCGAGGTCGGTCTTGGCGCCCTTGGCCTTCTTGGCCGCCTCCAGGGCGTGCTCGAACTGCTCGCCGTCCACGCCCAGCACCGTCTTGCCGAACATCTGCACCAGGCGGCGGTAGGAGTCCCAGGCGAACCGGGCGCTGCCCGACTGCTTGGTCAGCCCAGCGACGCTGTCGTCGTTGAGGCCGATGTTCAGGACCGTGTCCATCATCCCCGGCATGGAGAACTTCGCGCCGGACCGGACGCTCACCAGCAGCGGGTCCACGGCGTCGCCGAGGCGCTTGCCCATCTGCGCCTCGAGCGCGTCGAGGTGGCCGGTCACCTCCTGGTCGAGCTCGGCGGGCACGTCGCCGCTGTCCAGGTAGGCCTGGCACGCCTGCGTGGTGATCGTGAAGCCAGGGGGGACCGGCAGGCCGAGGTTGGTCATCTCAGCCAGGTTCGCGCCCTTGCCACCCAGCAGGTCCTTCATGTCCCGGCCGCCCTCGGCGAAGTCGTACACGTACTTCGTCATGGCGACTCCTTCGACGGGCGCGGCGGGGCTGCGAACGCTACCGGTACCCGCCTGTCCCCGTGGCCGCCGTTCCCAGCATGGCGGTGGCTTGCGCGGTGATCGGGCGGCCCGCTCGCGGTACGACCGGCGGGGAGCGGGCTACAGCGGACCGAGGGCCTCGACCAGGCGGCGCTCCACCTGCTCGAGGGGTACCCGCTCCTGCTCCATCGTGTCGCGCGAGCGCACCGTGACCGCCTGGTCCTCGAGGGTCTGGAAGTCCACGGTGATGCAGTACGGCGTCCCGACCTCGTCCTGGCGCCGATAACGCCGGCCGATCGCGCCCGCGTCGTCGAAGTCGGTCGGGAAGCGCTTGCACAGCGCGGCGGCAAGATTGCGGGCCACCGGTGAGAGGTCGGCGTTGCGCGACAGGGGGAGCACTGCGGCCTTGAGCGGAGCCAGCCGCGGGTCGAGCTTGAGCACGACCCGCTTCTCCAGGACGCCCTTGGCGTTCGGGGCCTCGTCCTCGGTGTAGGCGTCAAGCAGGAACACCAGCGTGGAGCGGTCGACCCCGACGGCGGGCTCGATGACGTACGGCGTCCAGCGCTCGCCGGCCTCCTGGTCGAAGTAGGACAGGTCGGCGCCGCTGGCCTTGCTGTGCACCGACAGGTCGTAGTCAAAGCGGTTCGCGATGCCCTCCAGCTCGCCCCACTCGGCGCCGGCGAAGTCGAACTTGTACTCGATGTCGACCGTGCGCTTGGAGTAGTGGCTGAGCTTGTCCTTCGGGTGCTCGTACAGGCGCAGGTGCTCCGGCGTGACCCCGAGGTCGGTGAACCAGCCCAGCCGCTGCTCGATCCAGTACTCGTGCCACTGCGCGTCCTCGCCCGGCTTGACGAAGAACTCCATCTCCATCTGCTCGAACTCCCGCGTCCGAAAAATGAAGTTGCCGGGCGTGATCTCATTACGGAAGCTCTTGCCGATCTGACCGATGCCGAACGGCGGCTTCCTGCGCGAGCTCTGCTGCACGTTGAGGTAGTTGATGAAGATGCCCTGCGCGGTCTCGGGTCGCAGGTAGGCCAGCCCGCTGTCGTCCTCCACCACCCCGAGGTGCGTACTGAGCAGCCCGTTGAACATCCGCGGCTCGGTAAAGGTGCCGCGATTGCCGCAGTTCGGGCAAGCCAGTTCGGTGAGCGCCTTCCCGGACTGCTCCTCGAGATGGTCGGCGCGGTAACGCTTGTGGCAGGAGGTGCACTCCGTCAACGGGTCGCTGAAGGTGGCGACGTGGCCGCTGGCCTCCCACACCTCGCGGGCCAGGATGACGCAGGAGTCCAATCCGACGACGTCGTCGCGGCCCTGCACGACCGACAGCCACCACTGCCGCTTGACGTTGTTCTTCAGTTCGACGCCCAGCGGCCCGTAGTCCCAGGAAGCCCGCAGACCGCCGTAGATCTCGCTGGACGGGAAGACCAGTCCCCGCCGCTTGCACAGGTTGACAATCGTGTCCATCCGGTCGGGCTTCTTGGCGGCTTTGCCTGACATGTGGCGGTGCTCCAGTCCAGCGGGCGAGCGACCCAACCTACCGTCCCTCCCAGGTGCGGATGAGTCACAGGTCGGTGGGGACTGCCGGGCCGCTGGACTCCCCGACGCCCACGCGGGCCGCGTCGGCGGCCCTCCGCGTCGGCGAGCTCGCGTCGTCGGAGTGCAGCACCTCGAACGCGCTCGCCTCGTCCCGCCCGAGCGACAGCAGCGGGGCCGCCTCGACCTTGACCTCGTACGCCGACAGGCTGCGCCGATAGGCGCCCACGCCCTCCCACTCGGTCGTGAGCACCCACGCCGTGGGGTCGTCCGCGGCCCGGCCCACCCGTCCGCGCAGGTACCCCGGCCGGGCGGCGAAGGCGGCGAGGGCAGCCTTGGCCCGGGGCAAGAACGCCGCCGCATCGCCCTCCGGCACGTCGAACCGCGTCACCACCAGCACGGGTGCCAAGGTAGTGGCCATGTCCGAGCTGCGCCGCGCCGTCGAAGTGCGCAGCGGTCCCCTGCTGGTCATCATGGCCCGCCGCCCCGTCGTACCCGGGCTGGTCGTCGGCGTCCTGGTCCTGGCCGGGCTGCTCCTGCACGGGCTGCCCGGCGCGCTGCTCCTGCTGCTGCTCGCCGTGTTGGTGGCGTGGCTGACCTACCTCGCCTGGCCGGCGCTCAGGGCGCCCGCGCGCGTGCCCCGCCTGGCCGTGCTGATCCTGCTGCTGACCGCCGCGGTCATCCGGCTGCGCTGAAGCTCCTCAGGCGAAGGGCCCAACGGCCTCGACGAGCTCCACGGGGTTGCCGACCGGGTCCGCCGTCATGCCACGACGGGCGCCGAGAACGACCGACCCGGGCCGAAACGGGTGCCCCGCCGTGGCCAGGGAGCGTACGAGGCCGTCGAGGTCCTCGACCGACAACGCAAAGTGCTGCTCCGGGTGCGGCGAGCCCGACTTCTCGCTGACGTGCAGCTGCTGCGTACCGCCCGGGAAGTCGAACCAGGCACCCGTCTGCGCGACCCCGTCCGTGGGCTTGGCGACCCGGACCAGGCCCAGCAGCTCATAGAACGGGACGACATCGCCGGCGCGTCCTGCAGGGACGACGACCTGGACATGGTGCAACCTCATGACGGCTCCTCGAGCTGGTTGGGCTGCGCGCCGCCGTACCGGCGATCGCGGGAGGCGTAGGTCTGGCAGGCGCGCCACAGCACGAGCCGATCGACGTCGGGCCACAGCTCCGGGACGAAGACCAGCTCGGCGTACGCCGACTGCCACAGCAGGAAGTTGCTGGTGCGTTGCTCGCCGGAACTGCGCACGAACAGGTCCACGTCCGGCATGTCCGGGAGGTAGCGGGCCAGCACCCGCTCGTCGACCTTCCCCGGGTCGAGGCGACCAGCCGCGACGTCGAGCGCGAGCAGCCTTGCCGCGTCGGCGATCTCGGCCCGGCCCCCGTAGTTGACGCACATCGTCAGCGTGCACACCGTGTTGTCCCGCGTGAGCTCCTCGGCAGCCTCCAGCTCAGCGATGACCGACCTCCACAGGCGGGGACGCCGGCCGGCCCAGCGCACGCGCACGCCGAGCGCGTGCATCTCGTCGCGCCGGCGCCGGATCACGTCCCGGTTGAAGCCCATGAGAAAGCGCACCTCGTCCGGCGAGCGCTTCCAGTTCTCGGTCGAGAACGCGTACGCCGAGACCCAGCCGACCCCGAGCTCGATCGCGCCCTCGATCACGTCGAACAGCGAGGACTCCCCCGCCTCGTGCCCGGCCGTGCGCGGCTTCCCGCGGTCCGCCGCCCAGCGGCCGTTGCCGTCCATCACGATCGCGACGTGCCGCGGGACAAACTCGGCCGGGATCGGCGGTGGCGTCGCCCCGGACGGGTGCGGCGTCGGAGCCCGTAGGACGCGGGGCTCGACGGCTGCGGCCCGGCGCCTCACGCCCGCCTCATGCGCGCTCGACCAGGGGCAGGCTGCGCAGGCCGCGCTCGAGGTGCCACTGCAGGTGCGCCGCAACCAATCCGCTCGCGTCCCGCCGGGTCCGCGCATCGGCGGTCTCGGCCGAGGTCCACTCCCCCGACAGCAGGTCGGCCATCAGCACCAGTGCGGCCGGGTTGGGCGACGGCGAGCCCGGGGGCCGGCAGGCCGGGCAGACCGCGCCACCCGCCGGGACCGAGAAGGCGCGGTGCGGACCGGTCGCGCCGCAGCGGGCGCAGTCGTGCAGGGCCGGGGCGTACCCGGACACCGACATGGCCCGCAGCAAAAAGGCGTCGAGCACCAGGGACGGGTCGCGCTCGGACAGCGCGCGCAGCGCGCCGACCACCAGCAGGAACAGCCGCAGCGCCGGCTCGCGCTCCTCGGCCGTCAGCCGCTCGGCGGTCTCGAGCACGGCGGTCCCGGCGGTGTACCGGCCGTAGTGGGTGACCACTTGCTCGCCGTACGCGGTGAGGCTCTCGGCCTGAGTGACGATGTCGAGCTCGCGGCCCCGGTAGAGCTGCAGGTCGACGTGGCTGAACGGCTCTACGGTCGCGCCGAACTTCGAGCGGGTCCGGCGCACGCCCTTGGCGACTGCCCGGACCCGGCCGTTGCGGCGGGTCAGCAGCGTGATGATCCGGTCGGCCTCGCCGAGCTTCTGCACCCGCAGGACCACGCCCTCGTCCCGGTACAGCGACACGCTGGCCAGGGTAGCCGCGCCGTCGGTTCAGAAGCCGAGCTTGCGCAACTGCCGCGGGTCGCGCTGCCAGTCCTTCGCGACCGTCACCCGCAGGTCCAGGAACACGGGCGTGCCAAGGAGCACCTCGATCTGCTTGCGCGCGGTGGTACCGACCTCCTTCAGGCGGCTACCCCTGGTCCCGAGCACGATGGCCTTCTGGCTGTCGCGCTCCACGTAGAGCGTCGCGTAGACCTCGAGCAACGGGCGGTCCGGGTGCCGGTCGGCGCGCGGCCGCATCTCCTCGATCGTCACCGCGATGGAGTGCGGCAGCTCGTCGCGCACACCCTCCAGCGCCGCCTCCCGGATCATCTCGGCGGCGAGGGTCTGCTCGGGCTCGTCGGTCAGCTCGCCGTCCGGGTACAGCGCCGGCCCCACCGGCAGTCGCTCGACGAGCAGATCGGCCAGCAGCTGGACCTGGAACCCGTCGACAGCACTGACGGGTACGACGTCGGCCCAGTCCGCCAGGGCGCTGATCGCGAGCAGCTGCTCCCCCACCCGGTCCCTGCTGGCCAGGTCGGTCTTGGTGACCACCGCGATGACCGGGGTGGCGAGCGGCGCGAGCTCGGCGGCGATGAACCGGTCACCCGGCCCGATCTTGTCGTCCGCCGTCACGCAGAAGCAGATGACGTCGACGCCGGCGTAGGTCTCGCGTACCAGGTCGTTGAGCCGCTGGCCGAGCAGGGTCCGCGGCTTGTGCAACCCGGGAGTGTCGACGACGACGAGCTGCGCGTCCTGGCGGTGCACTACCCCGCGTACCGCGTGCCGGGTCGTCTGCGGCCGGCTGCTCGTGATCGCGACCTTCTGCCCGATCAGGGCGTTGGTCAGCGTGGACTTCCCGGCATTGGGCCGCCCGACGAAGCAGGCGAAGCCGGAACGGAACTCAGCGGGCACGCGCCCAGTCTCCCAGAGCCTTGCAGCCCGGTCAGGTGTGGCGGGTGTCGCGCAGCGTCCCGTCGGCCCCGACGACCAGCAGCGGCGTGCCGGGCCCGAACTCCCGCAGCACCGCGAGGTCGGCGTCCGACACCAGCCCCTCGGTGACCACCGCAGCAGCCTCGAAGGTCCGCACCCCGCTGGAGGCGGCGGCGGCGACCGCACCCCGCACCGCGGAGGTGGTCAGGGCCGGGTCGGCGTTCTCCACCGTCGCGGCGGCATAGGTGCGGCCGTCGGTGTCGCGTACCGCGGCCCCTTCGGCCAAGCCGGTGTGCGGGACGTGCGCCCGAAGGCGCGCCCCACGGGCCAGAGTCATGATCTTGGCGTCCTCGGCGTGCAGCTCGCTCATCCCGACGACTCCTCGCTACGACGGACCAGGACGGTCCCTATCTGGTTGCGGCGGCCCTTAGCGCTCTCGGCGACCAGGACCAGCCCCTGCACCTCGACGGTCGCACCGGGGATGGGTACCCGACCGAGCAGGGTGGCCAGTAGTCCGCCGACGGTGTCCACGTCCTCGTGCGGCAGCTGCACGTCGTACCGCTGCTCGAGGTCCTCGATCGGCAGCCGAGCGGTGACCCGCACGCTGCCGTCCTCAAGCTGCTCGACGGGAGGGGCCTCCCGGTCGTACTCGTCGGTGATCTCCCCGACGATCTCCTCCAGCACGTCCTCGATGGTCACCAAGCCGGCCGTCCCGCCGTACTCATCGACCACGACGGCGATGTGGCCCAGGCTGGCCTGCATCTCGCGCAGCAGCTCATCGACCGGCTTGCTCTCCGGTACGAACACCGGCTCGCGCATGGACTCCTCGACCTTGACCTGGCCGCCGCCCTCGGCCCGCTCCTTGCGCACGAGGTCCTTGAGGTAGACCACGCCGATCACGTCGTCGGTGTTCTCCCCGACGACGGGCACCCGCGAGAAGCCGCTGCGCAGGAGCAGGTTGACGGCCTGCCGGACGGTCTTGCCGCGCTCGATCACGACGATGTCGGTGCGCGGGACCATCACGCCCCGCACGATCGTGTCACCGAGCTCGAAGACGGACTCGATCATGTCGCGCTCGGACTGCTCGACGACCCCGCGTTGCTGGGCCAGCTCGACCAGGTCGCGCAGCTCGGCCTCGGAGGCGAACGGTCCCTCGCGGAAGCCCTTGCCGGGCGTCAGCGCGTTGCCGACCAGGATCAGCAGCTTGGGCAGCGGCCCGAACAGCCGCGCCAGCACCAGGGTGGGGCCGGCGCTGAGCAGTGCGACCCGCTCGGCCTGCTGCCGGCCGATGGTGCGCGGCGCCACCCCGATCACGACGTAGCTGACCAGCGTCATCACGACGACGGCGAGCACGACCGCCAACGAACCGTCCACCCGGTCCAGGCAGTACGCCGTGACGATGCCGGTGGCTGACAGCTCGCAGACCAGGCGCAACAGGAGCAGCAGGTTCAGCGAGCGGGGCGGGTCGGCGAGCGCCTGCTGCAGGCGTGGCGCGCCGCGCCTGCCCTCGCGGGCCAGCTCCGCGACCCGCACCCGGGACACCCGGGACAGACCCACCTCGGCGCACGCGAGCGCTGCTGCCACCGCGACAAAGACTGCCGCGACGACCAGCGGGACGACCGGGTTCCCCTGGCTCACGGGGTGCGGGAGGCCGTCCAGTCGCTGAGCAGGCGGGCCTGCAGCCCGAACATCTGCTCGTGCTCTGCCGGCTCCTCGTGGTCGAAGCCGAGCAGGTGCAGCACACCGTGCGTGCACAGCAGCTGCAGCTCGTCCTCGGTGCCGTGACCGGCTGGGCCGGCCTGCGAGGCAGCCACCTCGGGACACAGCACCACGTCGCCGAGCAGCACCGGGGCCTGCTCGGCTCCACCGCGCGAACCGTGGGTGGCGCCAGGCGTACCCCTCAGGTCCAGCTTGTCCATGGGGAAGGCCAGGACGTCGGTGGGACCGGGCAGGTCCATCCACTTCACGTGCAGCTCGGTCATCTGCTCGGTGTCCACCAGCAGCAGGGACAGCTCGGCCAGCGGCGAGACCCCCATCCGGTCCAGCACGTGCCGGGCGAGCGCGACCAGGGCCTGCTCGTCCACCGCGGTCCCCGACTCGTTCGCCAGCTCGATGCTCACGAGCGGCGCCGGCTGTCATCGCGCCGGCCCGGGCCGCGCTGCGGGCCGGTGCGGGCCAGCTCCTGCTCGGCGTCGTAGCTCTCGTAGGCGTCCACGATGCGCCCGACCAGCTTGTGCCGCACCACATCGGTCGAGGTCAGCTGCGCGAAGTGGACGTCCTGGACGCCGTCCAGGATGTCGCGGACGACGCGCAGCCCGCTCGTCGTACCGCCCGGCAGGTCGACCTGGGTGATGTCACCGGTCACCACGATCTTGCTGCCGAAGCCGAGCCGGGTGAGAAACATCTTCATCTGCTCGGCCGAGGTGTTCTGCGCCTCGTCCAGGATGATGAAAGCGTCGTTCAGCGTCCGACCACGCATGTACGCCAGCGGCGCGACCTCGATGGTCCCCGCCGCCATCAGCCGAGGGATCGACTCCGGGTCGAGCATGTCGTGGAGCGCGTCGTACAGCGGTCGCAGGTAGGGGTCGATCTTGTCGTAGAGCGTGCCCGGCAGGAACCCGAGCTTCTCCCCCGCCTCGACTGCCGGGCGGGTCAGGATCAGCCGGTTAACCTGCTTGGCCTGCAGGGCCTGCACGGCCTTGGCCATGGCCAGGTAGGTCTTGCCGGTGCCGGCCGGGCCGATCCCGAACACGATCGTGTGGTCGTCGATCGCCTCGACGTAACGCTTCTGGTTGGCGGTCTTCGGCCGGATCGTCCGGCCGCGGTTGCTGACGATGTTCAGCGTCAGCACGTCCGCCGGCCGGTCCCGGCCGCCGCTGCGCAGCATCGTCAGCGTCTGCTCGACGGCCTCGGCCGAGAGCTGCTGGCCCCTGTCGAGCAGCGACAGCAGCTCCTCGAACAGCCGGGTCGCGATCGCGTTGTCAGCCGCCGCGCCGGTGAGGGTGATCTCGTTGCCGCGTACGTGCACGTCGCTGGCGAGCGCCTTTTCGATGACGATGAGCAACTCGTCCCGGCTGCCCAGCAGCGCCACCATGGAATGCGCTCCCGGTACGACGATCTTGGTGCTGACACTGATGTTCGCGGAGGTGTCGGGCATGTGGTCGGCGGGCGCCGTTCGCCTGCTCTCAGTTCGGGTGCCGGTGGCCCGACACGATATGCACAGGCTATCCGGCGAGCGGGCCGAGGGGACGACCGCCAAGGACGTGCACGTGCAGGTGCAGCACGCTCTGCCCACCATGGCGTCCGGTGTTGGTGATCATCCGGTGTCCGCCGCTGAGGCCCTCCAGCCGAGCCACCTCGCTCGCCGCCTCGAACACCTCCCCGAGGTAGGCCGGGTCGGCCGCCGCCAGCGCGGCGACGTCGTCGTAGTGGTCCTTCGGCAGGACGAGCACGTGGGTCGGGGCGGCCGGCGCGAGATCACGGATCGCGAGGGTGCGCGGCGTCTCGTGCACGACGGTCGAAGGCAACTCCCCGGCGACGACCCGGCAGAAGGCGCAGCCGGTCACGACCGGCGCCGGGTCAGGTAGAGCCCGACGCCGCCAGCAATGCCCAGCAGCACCGCCAGCGCGATCACCAGGACCAACAGCCGGTCCAGCTGCGTACCGGGGCTCACCCCTGCGTGCACGGGCGCGACGAGGCGCGCGTCGAGCAGGTGGGCGGTGGGCACGTCGCGATGCTATGCCGATGATTACGCTGACCAGATGGAGGCAGCGTGAGCATCGTGCAGGACGCCCTCGCACACGTGCCGTCCTGGGTGGTCTACGCCGCGGTCTTCGCGCTGCCCTTCCTCGAGGCCTCGATATTCTTGGGTTTCGTGATCCCCGGCGAGACGGCGCTCGTGGTCGGCGGGATCCTCGCCGGCCAGGGCCGGGTCAGCCTTGTCCTTGTCCTCGTCCTCGCCGTCGTGGGCGCAATTGCCGGCGACGGCGTCGGCTACGGCGTCGGCCGGCGCTACGGACCGGGACTGCAGGCCTCGCGGCTCGGCCAGAAGGTCGGCGACGCGCGCTGGGCCAGCACGGAGGACTTCCTGCAGCGCCGGGGCGGCCCGGCGGTGTTCCTGGGTCGGTTCACCGCGCTGCTGCGCGCCCTGGTCCCCAGCGCCGCTGGCATGGCCAAGCTGCCGTACCGCACCTTTGCGCTCTGGAACGCCGTCGGCGGCGCGGCGTGGGCCGCCATGTGCGTGATCGGCGGGTACCTGCTCGGCGACGTCATCGCCACCTACCTGTCCCAGGGCGGGTACGTCCTGGTCGGCCTGGCGGTGCTGGCCGTGGTGGTGCACCTGGTCCGCAAACGGCGCGAGCGGCGCCGCGCTACCAGCGACCTGTCCTTGCACTGACCACCGCGACGGCCGCCGCTCCCGCCGTCGAGGTCCGCAGGACCGACCGCCCCAGGCGTACGACGGCGGCGCCGGCCGCACGCAGGGTGTCGAGCTCGTCCGGGGTGAGGCCGCCCTCCGGCCCGACCACCAGCACCACGTCGCCGTCGGCAGCAAGCTCGATGCCCGTCAGCGGCTGCTCGGCGTCCTCGTGCAGCACCAGGAGTTGCCCCGGCAGCGCCGCCACCTGCGGCAGCCGGTGCGGCTCGGTGACCGCCGGCCACCACGCCCGGCGGGACTGCTTGGCGGCCTCGCGGGCGGTGGCCCGCCACTTCTCCAGCGAGCGCGCGCCCCGTTCGCCGTGCCACTGCTGGACGCAGCGCGCGGCGATCCATGGCACGATCTCGTCCACACCGACCTCGGTCGCCAGCTCGACAGCGAGCTCGCCCCGGTCGCCCTTGGCCAGCGCCTGGGCCAGGACCAGGCGGGGGGCCGGGGCGTCCTCGACCGACCGGGCGGTCACCGCAAGGCGTACCAGGTCCTGGCCGAGACCGGTCACCACGCAGGTCGCCCGGGCGCCGAGCCCGTCCACCACGTCGACGACCTCTCCGGTCCGCAGCCGTCGTACGGTCGCGGCGTGGTGGCCCTCCGGGCCGGTGAGTACGAGGTGCGCGCCGCTCACGTCGTCGGCCAAAAAGACCGGGTTGGTCACCGCCTGCGCTTGCCGAACAGCTTGCCGCCGCCGTGCGCGCCTGCCTTGGCCGTCACACCCGGTCGGACCTCGTCCCGGGCGGTGGCGAGCTCGCCGAGCAGCCGGCGCTGCTGCTCGTCGAGCCGGGTCGGGACGGTGACGTCCAGGTGCACGTGCAGGTCGCCGCGCCCGGTCCCGCGCAGGTGCGGTACTCCGCGGGCGCGCAGTGTGAACACCTCCTCAGGCTGGGTGCCGGGGTGCACGTCGATCAGCTCCTCGCCGTCGAGGGTCTCGACGGGGAGCGAGGTGCCGAGCGCCGCGGCGGTCATCGGCACGCTGACCGTGCAGTGCAGGTCGTCGCCGTCGCGGTGCAGAAAGGGGTGCTCCTGCTCGCGCACCTCGACGAACAGGTCCCCGGCGGGGCCGCCGCCCGGACCGACCTCACCCTCCCCGGCCAGCCGGATCCGCATGCCGTCCTCGACCCCGGCCGGGACCTTGACGGTCAGCGTGCGCCGGGCCCGGACGCGACCGTCGCCGCGGCATTCGCCGCAGGGGTGCTCGATGACGGTGCCGGTACCGGAGCAGCGCGGGCAGGTGCGCGCCGTCATGACCTGGCCCAGGAACGAGCGCTGCACCTGCTGCACCTCGCCGCGCCCCTTGCACGTCTGGCAGGTGCTCGGCAAGCTGCCCGGCGCCGTACCGGCCCCGTCGCAGGTGCCACAGCGCACAGCGGTCTCGACGGTCAGCTCCCGGCTGGTGCCGAACGCCGTCTCGGCCAGGTCGCACTCGATCCGGATCAGCGCGTCGGCCCCCTGCCGGGCCCGGCTGCGTGGCCCTCGGGTCTGGCCCCCGCCGAAGAAGGCGTCCATGATGTCGCCGAGGCCGCCGCTGAACCCTTGCGCGCCGAAGCCGCCCCCGCCACCGCCGCCCGGCTGCAGCGGGTCGCCGCCGAGGTCGACCACCTGCCGCTTCTGCGGGTCGGTCAGCACCTCGTAGGCCGCTGTCACGGCCTTGAAGCGCTCCTGTGCGTGCGGGTCGGGGTTGACGTCGGGGTGCAGCTCGCGGGCCAGCCTGCGGTAGGCCTTCTTCAGCTGGTCGTCGCTGGCGTCCTTGGCGACACCGAGCTGGCCGTAGTAGTCCGTCGGCATCAGGCGGTGCCCGCGAGCAGCTCGCCGACGTAGCGGGCGACGGCCCGCACCTGCGTCATGGCGCCGGCATAGTCCATGCGGGTCGGGCCGAGGACCCCGAGACCGGCGTACACGCCTGCCTCCGGTCCGTAGCCGACCGTCACCACGGAGGTGGACCGCAGTCCCTCCACGTTGTTCTCCTCGCCGATCTTGACGTGCACGGTGGTGGGGTCGTTGACCTCACCGATGAGCTTGAGCAGGACGACCTGCTCCTCCAGGGCCTCCAGCACGGGCCGCAGAGTGAGCGGGAAGTCCAGGGCGTGCCGGGTGAGGTTGGCGGTGCCGGCCAGGGCGATGCGTTCCTCGGGCTTTTCCACCAACGTCTCGAGCACCACCGCCATGAGGCTTGTGAGCACCGGGCGGATCCCCGGGGGGGCGGCGTCCGGCAGGTCCGACAGCGCGCACGGGACGTCGACCAGTTTGGCTCCGTGCAGCCGCTGCCCGAACGCCTGCCGCAGCTGCCCGACCTCGCCCTCGCTCAGGGCCAGCGGCAACTCGAGTACGCGCTGCTCGACCCGCCCGGTGTCGGTGATGAGCACGAGCAGCAGCCGGGTCGGCGCCAGATGGACGATCTCCAGGTGCCGTACCGACGAGCGCGACAGGCTGGGGTACTGCACGACCGCGACCTGGTGGGTGAGCTGACTGAGCAGGCGCACTGTGCGTCGTACGACGTCGTCGAGGTCCGCGGCGCCCTCGAGGAAGGACTGGATCGCCCGGCGCTCCGGGCTGGTCAGCGGCTTGACGGCGCTGAGCCGGTCCACGAACAGCCGGTAGCCACGGTCGGTCGGGATGCGCCCCGCGCTGGTGTGCGGGTGCGTGATGTAGCCCTCGTCCTCCAGCGCCGCCATGTCGTTACGGACCGTCGCCGGACTCACGCCGAGCCCGTGCCGCTCGGCCAGGCTCTTGGACCCCACGGGCTCGTTGGTGGAGACGAAGTCCTCCACGATGGCGCGCAGCACCTCCAACTTGCGGTCCTCCAGCACGCCTGCGCACCTCCTGGCACTCGCTCCCGACGAGTGCCAAGTGTACGGCGGACGACGGTGACCGGCCGCCCTGGCCGGCAACCAGCCCGGCCGGCTGGCAGCATGTCGCGCGTGAGCGCCCCGTCGTACGCCGGGCGGGGGCGCCGGCTGGTTCGGCTCAGCCACCCGGGCAACCGCAGACCTGTGGTGCAGCTCGGCGTCCTGGTGCTGGCGGCGCTGCTGGGTGTACTCGTCGGCCTGGCGTTGCTGGCGGCTGACCGGTCCAGCTGGTCCGGCGCCCGGGTGCTGCCGGCCACGGTGACCGGCCGCTCGGACAAGGGCGTGCTCGCCCTGGCCGGGGAGCGCCCGATCGTGCTGCATCTGGCTCAGCTGCCACGCCCCGGGACGATGCTGCCCGTCGAGCTGAGCCCAGACGGCCGCGCCCGGCCGCTGTCGTACAAGCAGACCGTGCCGCGTTCGCTCCGCTCGGGTGTGCTGCTCGTGGTCGGGCTGGCGCTGCTGGTACAGCTCTACCGCCTGCTGGTCACCGCGCCCGGCTGACGCCACACTCAGCTGGCGGCCCGTCGGGTCGAAGACGCCTGGGACGGCGTGGCGTACGTCGGGCGGCCGGAGGGACCCGTTGCTGCTGCCGGCCGGGGACGACCACCACTGCGCGGGGGGCCGCTGCGGGTGCGGGGGGCAGCGGCGCGCTCGGTGAACGTCCGCGGTGAGATGACGACGGCGTCACCGGAGTTCGCGAGGGCCCGTACGGCCTCGTGACCGGGTACGACCGACATCGCGCTCGCCTCGACGCCGGCGCGCTCACGCAGGCGCTGGTGCTCGCGGACCTGGTCGCTGAGCAGCAGCGAGAGCACCGTGCCACGTGCGCCGGCGCGCGCGGTACGACCCGAGCGGTGCAGGTAGTCCTTGTGGTCTGCCGGCGGGTCGAAGTGGACGACCAGATCGACGTCGTCGACGTGGATCCCGCGGGCGGCAACGTCCGTGGCCACCAGGACACGCGCGTGCCCGGTCGCGAAGCCGTCCAGCGCCTTCCGCCGCGCGTTCTGGGTGAGGTTGCCGTGGATTGCCGCGGCCTCGACACCGGCCTTGCGCAGCTGGGTGGCGAGGCGGTCCGCGCCGTGCTTGGTACGGACGAAGATCAGGGTGCGGGCCGGCCGGGCAGCGATCTCGGCCGCCACGTCCACCTTGGCGTCGGAGCTGACCGCGAACACGAGGTGGTCCATCGTGTCGACGGTCGAGGCTGCGGCAGCGACCGCGTGCAGAGCGGGATCGACGAGATAGCTGCGGACGAGCTTGTCGACCCCTCGGTCCAGGGTGGCCGAGAACAGCATCCGCTGCCCGCCGTCGGGGGTGAGGTCCAGCAACGCCGTGACCGCAGGCATGAAGCCCAGATCGGCCATGTGGTCGGCCTCGTCGAGCACGGTGACCTCGATCTGGGACAGGTCGCACTCGCGCTGGTCGATGAGGTCCTGCAGGCGCCCGGGGGTCGCGACGACGAGGTCGATGCCGCGCCGCAGCTGGTCGATCTGCCGGCCCATCGAGGCGCCGCCGTACACCGGAACGACCTTGAGATCGAGGGCCTGACCGAGCGGCGCGAGCGCGTCCTGCACCTGCTGGGCCAGCTCGCGGGTGGGTACGAGCACGAGGGCGCGCGGGCGTCCGGGCACCCGTAGGCCACCGGCGAGCCGGGCCAGCAGGGGCAGGCCGAACGCGAGCGTCTTGCCGGAGCCGGTCTGGGCCCGGCCGAGGACGTCCCGGCCGGCCAGCGCGTCGGGCAGGGCGTGCGCCTGGATCGCGAACGGCGCCGTCACACCGCGTCGCTCCAGGGCTGTGACCAGTTTGTCGGGCAGTCCGAGCGAGGCGAAGGTCGATTGGGAGGCGCCGGCGCCGGCGGCCTCGGCGGCCGCCGCGTCGAGGCCGATCTCCAGGTCGCTCTTGGCCGCAGGAGCTGCGGGACGGGAGCCGCCGCGGCTCAGGCCTCGGTTGCGGCCGCTGGCGCCGCCGCGCGAGCGGAAGGACGACCGCGACGGCGAGGACGCCGGGCGGGGGGAACGGGTGTAGCCGGGCATGCTGGTGCTCCTGGTGATCCGGGCCGCGAGACTGCTGTTGCGACGCGGACCGGACCGGCGGGCACACAGCCGGAGGACGAAGCACGACACACGAGCGACCATGCGGGCAACTCGCCCGCAGGAGAAGGCCGCAGTGGCGACCTGTTGTCAGCCTACCGGCGGGTCGTGCCGGCCTTCGCCCGCCACGGCAGTGCACTGCATCACGCAGGGTGTAGTCAGCGGCCCTCGGGATGCTTAGCCTTGGCCGGTGACCATGCCGCCCCCGTACGGCTCCTCGTCGCAGAGCGAGGCGACGACGCTCGCCGTGCTCGTGCACCTGTCGCTGTTCGCCTTCGGGCTGATCGGCCCGCTGGTGCTCTACCTGCTGAAGAAGGACTCCTCGCCGTTCCTGCGCCATCACGCCGCTCAGGCGCTGAACTTCCACCTCACCGTCGCGATCGCGGTGGTCGCCTCGTTCCTCCTGCTGATCGTCCTCATCGGCTTCGTACTCCTGCCGGCAGTGGTCATCGGCAGCTCCGTCCTCGCCATCGTGGCGGCGGTCCGGGCCAGCCGCGGCGAGCCGTATCGCTATCCGCTGACGATCCCGTTCGTCAGCTGACCCGTCAGTCGATCAGGTCGCGGACCACGGCGTCGGCGAGCAGCCGGCCGGACAGGGTGAGCGCGGCGCGGCCGGCGCTGTGGGCCTCGGGCCGGAGCAGGCCCTCGGCGACGTACCGACCGGCGGCGGTCAAGCCCCCGGGCCGGAGCAGGTCCAGCGGCACGCCGTTGCGCAGCCGGACCTCGAGCAGGATCCGCTCGAGCCGGGCATCCTCGGCGGTCAGGACCTCGCGGGCCAGGGCCGGCGACGACCCAGCAGCGAGCCGCTGGGCGTACGCCGCCGGGTGCTTGGCGTTCCACCAGCGCACTCCCCCGATGTGGCTGTGCGCGCCCGGCCCGGCCCCCCACCAGTCCTGCCCGCGCCAGTAGCCGAGGTTGTGCCGGCAGGGTTCGCCCCAGTTGCTCACCTCGTACCAGCCCAGCGGTGCCAGGGCCTGCTCGGCCATGAGGTAGCGGTCGGCCAGCGCGTCGTCGTCCGGCGCCGGCACCTCCCCCCTGGCCACCTGCCGGCCGAGCCGCGTCCCCTCCTCCACGATCAGCGCGTACGCCGAGACGTGCGTCGGGCGGGCCTCGAGAGCGGCGTCGAGCGAGACCTGCCAGTCGCCGTCGGACTCCCCTGGTGCGCCGTAGATGAGGTCCAGCGAGACCTGCTCGAAGCCGACGGCGAACGCCTCGGCTACGGCGGCCTGCGGACGTCCCGGAGTGTGCGTCCGATCGAGCGCGGCCAGCACATGCGGCACCGCGGACTGCATGCCGAAGCTGATCCGGGTGAACCCCGACTCCCGCAGTGTGGCAAGCGATCTGGCGTCGACCGAGTCCGGGTTGGCCTCGGTGGTGACCTCGGCGCCCGGTGCCAGGCCCAGCTCGTGGCGGACCCCGTCCAGGATCCGGGCGAGCTCGCCCGGCGGCAGCAGGGTCGGGGTACCGCCGCCGACGAAGACGGTCTCGACCGGCGGCGTCGGGCCGAGGACCCGGCGGGCGAGGCGCAGCTCGGCGAGAACGCCGTCGGCGTACGTGCCTTGGAGGCCCTCCAGGTCGGTGTAGGTGTTGAAGTCGCAGTAGCCGCAGCGGGTTCGGCAGAACGGCACGTGCACGTAGACGCCGAATGGCGCGCGTACCCGGATGCCCTCGGGCAGCTCGCCCGAGGCGGGGACCGACTCGCCGTCGGGCAGGGCGCTGGGCACCGGTCCAGGCTAGGTGTGCTGCCGGCCGGCGCTAGCCGACCGACGCGCGCAGCATCGGTGGAAGCAGGACGGCGCCAGGACCGCGCTCGGCCACCAGGTCGCCGGGGTTGTAGAGCACGCAGCGGCGCAGCGACAGGCAGCCGCAGCCGATGCAGGAGTCGAGCCCGTCCCGCAGCGCGGTCAGCGCGGCGATCTGCTCGTCGAGCCGAGGCCGCCAGCTCCGGCTGAGTCGCGTCCAGTCCGTCCGCGTGGGGGCCCGTCCGCCCGGCAACGTCGCGAGGGCGGCGGCGACCTCCTCGAGGCTCAGACCGACGTTGCGCGCGGCACGGACGAACGCCAGCCGCCGCAGGACGCTGCGCTCGTACCGTCGCTGGCCACCGCTGGTCCGGGTCGCGCTGAGCAGTCCCTGCCGCTCGTAGTAGCGCAAGGCCGAGGTGGCGAAGCCGCTGCGGGCCGCAACCTCCCCGACGGTGAGCAGATCGGTGGATCGCACGGCGCCCTCCTTGACATGAAGTGACCTTTAACTACAACCCTGCCTGATGACACCGTCTACCGCAAGGAGCACGTCATGCCCGTCGCCCTCATCACCGGAGCCAGCAAGGGGTTCGGCCTTGCCGTGGCCAGAGCGCTCGCCGAGCGCGGGTGGTCGCTCGTGCTGGACGCCCGCCACAGCGCAGCGCTCGAGCAGGCCGCAACGGGTCTCGACGCGACCGTCGTCCCCGGGGACGTCGCCGACCCGGTACACCGCGCCGAGCTCGTCGCTGCCGTACGCGATAGGCGATTGGACCTGCTGCTCAACAACGCAAGCACCCTGGGGCCCGGGCTGCAACCGGTGGTGACCTACGACCTGGGCGCCCTCCGGCGGGTCTTCGAGGTTGATGTTCTCGCCCCGCTCGCCCTCATTCAGCAGCTCCTTCCGCTGCTCCGGGGCGGGGGCGGGACGGTCGTCAACGTCAGCTCGGACGCCGCCGTCGAGGCCTACGAGGGCTGGGGCGCTTACGGCTCGGCCAAGTCTGCACTCGACCAGCTCAGTGCCGTGCTCGCGGTCGAGCAGCCGGGCGTTCGGTGGTACGCGCTGGACCCGGGCGACATGCGGACCGACCTGCACCAGCAGGCGTTCCCGGGGCAGGACATCTCCGACCGGCCCGAGCCGGCCACCGTCGTACCCGCGGTGCTGCGGCTCCTGGACAGCCGTCCGGCCAGCGGTAGGTACCGCGCCGGCGACCTGCTGGCGGCCGCCCGATGAGCGCCGGGCTGCTCGACGCCACCGAGCCGCCGGAGGCCCGGGGCCTCGCCCGGGACGAGGTGCGCCTGATGATCGCGAGTCCGGACCGGCTCGTGCACAGCCGGTTTCGCTCCTTCGCGTCCTTCCTGTCACCCGGAGACCTGCTGGTGGTCAACACCAGCGCGACGCTGGCGGCCGCGCTCCACTGTCGGCGCGAGGACGGCAGCGCCGTCGTCGTGCACGTGTCCACGTCCTACGACGACGACACCTGCGTCGTCGAGCTGCGGTCTCCCGGTGCCGCCAAGGGCCCGGTGACCGACGCCCGTGCCGGTGAGCGCATCGACCTGCCCGGCGGCGGGCAACTGGTCCTGCTGCAGCACCACCTCGGCAGTCACCGGTTGTGGCGCGCCTCCAGCGAGCTCCATCTCACCGACGTCCTGGCTCGCCACGGCCGGCCCATCACCTACTCCTACGTCCAGGGCCGCTGGCCGCTGGCCAGCTACCAGACGGTGTTCGGTGTCGATCCGGGCAGCGCCGAGATGGCCAGCGCCGCAAGGCCGTTCTCACCGCAGGTCGTGACCGACCTCGCGACGCGCGGCATCACCGTCGCGCCGGTGCTGCTGCACACCGGGGTCTCCTCCCCAGAGGTCGGCGAGCCGCCGCAGCCCGAGCGGTTCGCGGTGTCCGCGGCAACGGCCGCGCTGGTCCGCCACACCCGCGCCCAGGGTGGTCGGGTGGTGGCTGTCGGGACCACCGTCACCCGCGCCCTGGAAACTGCCGCGGACCTCCGCGGTCAGGTGTGGCCCGGGCACGGCTGGACCGATCTCGTCCTGGGCCGTACAAGGCCGGCCCGGGTCGTCACCGGCCTGGTCACCGGTTGGCACCCGCCCGGCGCGTCCCACCTGCAGCTGCTCGAAGCAGTCGCCGGCCCGGACCTGGTGCGCACGGCGTACGCCGCGGCCGCCGGCTACCGCTGGCACGAGTTCGGCGACAGCTGCCTGTTGCTGGCCTGAGCGGTCGGCAGCTTCTCCGTAGGGTGGCCGGGTGGAGATCGTGCTCGTCCGGCATGCCCTACCGGTACGCATAGACGCGACGCCGGACGGTCGTCCGGCCGATCCCGGACTCACCGAGCGCGGTCGCGAGCAGGCGGCGCGGATCGTGCCGGCGCTGGGTCTGGACGAGGTGACGGCGCTGTACAGCTCACCGGCGGCCCGCGCCCGCGAGACAGCGACCCCGCTGGCGGGTTCCCTCGGGTTCGAGCCCGTCGTCGTGGACGACCTGGCGGAGTTCGACGCCGCGGACGGCTCGTACGTGCCCGTGGAGGAGCTGCGCGCCGCCGGGGACCCGCGCTGGGAGCTGCTGCGCCGCGGCGACCTGTACTCCGCCGGGGTCGACCCGGTCGCCTTCCGGGCCCGGGTGGTCGCTGCCGTCGAAGCCGTGATCGACGCCCACCCCGGCGGTCGGGCCGTGCTGTTCAGCCACGCCGGAGTGCTCAACGCCTACGCCGGGCACGTCCTCGGTCAAGACCGCCCGCTGTGGTTCGCCCCGGCGTACTGCTCCATCACGCGGATCGCCGCGGCCCGCGACGGTCGCCGCGGCCTGGTCAGCCTCAACGAGACCGGGCACGTACGCGACCTGCTGCACGGCGGGACTCGCTGAGCAGTACGGGCGAGCACGATGGACACGGGGCGCGTCGGCCCTATTTGCCGGGGCTCTCCTGGCCCGTCGACAGCGCCGCGATGAAGGCCTCCTGCGGGACCTCGACCCGGCCGACCATCTTCATGCGCTTCTTGCCCTCCTTCTGCTTCTCCAGCAGCTTGCGCTTGCGGGAGATGTCCCCGCCGTAGCACTTGGCGAGCACGTCCTTCCGGATCGCGCGGATGTTCTCGCGGGCGATGACGCGCGCGCCGACCGCGGCCTGGATGGGCACCTCGAACTGCTGGCGCGGGATCAGCTCGCGCAGCTTGGTCGCCATGGCGGTCCCGTAGGAGTACGCCTTGTCCTTGTGCACGATGGCGCTGAAGGCGTCGACCGGCTCGCCCTGTAGCAGGATGTCGACCTTGACGAGCTCGGAGTCCTGCTCGCCGGACAGCTCGTAGTCCAGCGAGGCATAACCCTTGGTCCGCGACTTCAGCTGGTCGAAGAAGTCGAAGATGATCTCCCCGAGCGGCAGGGTGTAGCGCAGCTCGACACGGTCCTCGGACAGGTAGTCCATGCCCTGCAGCTGGCCGCGCCGGCCTTGGCACAGCTCCATGACGGCGCCGACGTAGTCGCTGGGCAGCAGCAGCATGGCCTTGACGATGGGCTCGTGGACCGAGGCGATCTTGCCGCCCGGCCAGTCGCTCGGGTTGGTGACGACGACCTCCTCAGCGGTCTCGAGCACCACCCTGTACACGACGTTCGGGGCGGTCGAGATGAGCGCCAGGCCGTGCTCGCGGTCTAGCCGCTCGCGCACGATCTCCAGGTGCAGCAGCCCCAGGAAGCCGACGCGGAAGCCGAAGCCGAGCGCCGCCGAGGTTTCCGGCTCGTACACCAGGGCGGCATCGTTGAGGCGCAGCTTGTCCAGGGCCTCGCGCAGCGCCGGATACTCGCTGCCGTCGAGCGGGTAGAGCCCCGAGAACACCATCGGGCGCGGGTCGCGGTAGCCCCCGAGCGAGGACGACGCGGGATTGCGGACCGTGGTGAGCGTGTCGCCGACGCGAGCCTGTCGGACGTTCTTCACCCCGGGTATGACGTAGCCGACCTCGCCCGCCGACAGCACCTCGACCGGTTTCATCTCCGGGCTGACGACCCCGACCTCGAGGATCTCGTGGGCGTTCTGCGTGCTCATCATCAGCCCGCGGTCCCTGGTGGACAGCTGCCCGTCGAACACCCGCACATAGGTGATGACACCGCGATAGGCGTCGTACACGCTGTCGAAGATCATGGCGCGGGCCGGTGAGTCGACCGAGCCGGTCGGCGGCGGGATGTCGCGCACGATTGCGTTCAGGACATCGGGTACGCCCTGGCCGGTCTTGGCGCTGATCCGCAGGACGTCGTCCGGGTCGCAGCCGATGATCTTCGCGATCTCCTCGGCGTACTTCTCCGGCTGCGCCGCCGGCAGGTCGATCTTGTTCAGCACCGGGATGATGTGCAGGTCGTTCTCCAGCGCGAGGTAGAGGTTGGCGAGGGTCTGCGCCTCGATCCCCTGCGCGGCGTCGACGAGCAGCAGGGTGCCCTCGCAGGCCGCGAGCGAGCGGGACACCTCGTAGGTGAAGTCGACGTGCCCGGGGGTGTCGATCATGTGCAGGACGTAGTCCCGGCCGTCGTCGGCGGTCCATGGCAGCCGGACGTTCTGGGACTTGATGGTGATGCCGCGCTCGCGCTCGATGTCCATCTTGTCGAGGTACTGCGCCCGCATCTGCCGGGCATCCACGACGCCGGTGACCTCGAGCATCCGGTCCGCCAGAGTCGACTTGCCGTGGTCGATGTGGGCGATGATGCAGAAGTTGCGGATGGTCCGCGGGTCGGTCGTGGGCACGCGCCAGTCTACGGTCGGCGCGGGCGTGAGCCGTTGCCGCGAACCCGGTTGCCTGCCCGCGAAACCATGGCCATCCTGATCCTCGTGCGTGCCCCGTGGAGTCAGCTGCCGCCGCACGTACTAGCCGAGGTCGAGCAACTGCTGGACTTCCCCGTCGTCAGGGCGGTCTCACAGGCAGGCGGCTTCAGTCCCGGTGTCGCTGCCCGCGTCCGAGGACCGCACGGTGAGCGGGCCTTCGTGAAGGCCGCTTCCGGTGCCGTCAACGCGGGGTCGCTGCTCATGCACCGTCGCGAAGCACGGCTCACGCCGCTGCTGCCCTCCGCTCTGGGCTCCCCGCGCCTGCTCGGGACCTACGACGACGGTGACTGGGTCGCGCTCGTGCTGGAGGAGGTCGACGGCCAGCCACCACGGCTTCCCTGGCAGGAGGCCGATCTCACGGCAGCCCTGGCCGTCCTCGACCAGCTTGCAGAGGTGCCGGCGCCCGCTGGCCTGCCCACGGCTGCAGAGGTGCTGGCCGCGGACTTCGGCGGCTGGGCCCGGCTCGCAGCAGGGCCCGAGCCGGTCCCGTCGCTGTCGGGCGAGATGACGTGGCTGTCCGACTGGGAGGCGCGCAACCTGGCCCGGTTGGCCGAGCTCGAGCAGTCCTGGCCCGAGGCCTGCGCCGGCCGGTCCTGGCTGCACCTGGACGTACGGGCCGACAACCTGCTCCTGCGTCCGGACGGTTCTGCCGTGCTGGTCGACTGGCCGAGCTCGGGCAGCGGCAACCCGGTACTGGACCTGGTGGCCTTCGCACCGAGCGCCGTCCGCGATGGCGCGCCACCGGCGCAGGAGCTGCTCCGTCGTACGAACGCGGGACGGCTCGCCGACCCTGATCTGGTGACCGTGCTGGTGTGCGCGGTTGCGGGATACTTCCAGCACCGTCGCCGGCAACCACCGCCGGCAGGGATGCCGACGGTGCGCGCGTCCCAGGCCGCGCAGGGCGACGTCGCGCTCGCCTGGCTGCGGCAGCGGCTCGGCGAAGCCTGATCGCGCGCCCTGCTAAGGTTCCCGGGATCGCGTGCCGCGCAAGGCTGCTGCGCGCCCCTTCGATGAGCACCCGAGGACATCTGCGCGTGGCGAACATCAAGTCCCAGATCAAGCGGATCAAGACCAACGAGAAGGCCCGACTGCGCAACAAGTCGGTCAAGAGCTCGTTGAAGACCGCCGTCCGCAAGTTTCGCGAGGCTGCCGACGCCGGCGACGCCGCGGCCGCGACCAGCGCTCTGCGGACCGCCAGCCGTCAGCTCGACAAGGCCGCCAGCAAGGGCGTCATCCACGCAAATCAGGCTGCCAACCGCAAGTCAGCCATGGCGAAGAAGGCCGAGACGCTGAGCGGCACCAGCGTCTGAGTCCCAGCGCCGCTTTGGGCCGGCTGCTTGACAGCGGAGTGCTGGGCCAGCGCGGCAAGCACGTCCCGCACATCGCGGTCACGGTCAGCCTGGACACCCTGCACGATCTACCCGGCGCGCTGCCCGCGACCGGCGCCTCCGGTCAGCGCATGCCCAACGCCCTGGTACGCCGCTGGCTGTGCGACAGCGCTCTCACCCGCTACGTCCTGGAACCTGGGCCACCGGGTCGTGGAAAACAGCCACACGGCCCGGACGCTCACCCACCACGAACGCCGACGGCTCGACGTGCAGACCGGCGGCCGGTGCCAGACCACGGGATGCCCACCCCGACCCGACCGGCCGGTGATCCCGCACCACATCCAACCCTGGGCCCGATGCCACACCACCAGCATCCACGACACCGCTCTGCTGTGCGCCCGCTGCCACCACGACCTTCACCTCGGCCGGGCGACCCTGCGCCTACGCGACGGCAGACGCATCCATGAACACGGACAGGTCCACCTCGTACCTGACGCGACCGGCCCACCGGGCACCTCACCGGCCGCATAGCTTCGCGCGATACAGCCTGGTGCGATACAGCTTCTCGTGTGCTGGCAAGCTGCCCTGATTGGTCATCCATCGGGCTCCCGTGGCCGATGAGGGCAGCTGGCAGGACGCTTATCAGCCCGTGCCCTCGCCGAGCTCGCCGGCCAACAGGTCGTGGGACTTGACCAGGCCGGCTACCAGGACCGGCAGCACGACCAGGGTCCAGGCAGAGGCGAGGTCGGCCAGCACGAGCAGAACCGCTGCCCCGACAGAGCCCTCGAACAGGACCGCCCGCTGCCACGCGCTGGGGTGCACGTACCGCAGCCCCAACAACCGCGGGTACAGCGCCAGGTGGCCCGGACCGCTCACCGTCCGGCGCCCCGGGCCTGGACCACGGACAACAGGGCACGCTCCACGGCGTACGCCTGGTCGGCAGCCCCGCCCTTGACGTCTCCGTCGGCCGTAGCGACGGCGCGCAGCGCCTCGGACAGACCCTCCGGGCGCCAGCCGCGCGCCTGACGCTGGGTCTTCTCGACCTTCCAGGCCGGCATACCCAGCTGACCGACGAGGACGCCCGTGCTCACCCGGCCGGCCGAGGCCACCTGGGCGACCGACCGCAACGTGCTGGCGAGGGCGCTGGTGACCAGGACCGGCGCCAGGCCCGTCGCCTGCCCCCAGCGGGCCAGCTCGAGGGCGCCCGCGAGGTCGCCGTCGACGGCCTTGTCGGCGACCGCAAAGCCGCTCGACTCAGCTCGCCCCCGGTGGTAGCGGGCGACGGCCTGCTCGGTGATCGGTCCCTCGGTGTCGGACAGCAACTGCTCGGCCGCCGAGCACAGCTCGCGCAGGTCGTTCCCGACGGCGTCGACCAGCGCCGAGACGGCATCCTCGCTGACCTGACGGCCATCCGCGCGCAGCTCGGCCCGCACCAGGTCGCGTCGCTCCCCTGCCTTGGTCACCTTTGCGGCCTCGACCCGCCTGGCGCCGCTGGCGGCCAGCGAACCCAGCAGGGCCTTACCCTTGGCGCCCCCGGCGTGCACGACGACCAGCAGCACCTCGGGCAGCGGGTCGGCGGCGTACGCCAGCACCTGCTCGGCGACCTGTTTGCCGAGGTCCTGAGCAGCCCGGAGCACGACCACCCGCTCGTCCCCGAACAACGACGGACTCAGCAGCTCGCCGAGGTCGCCGGGCTGCAGTGAGACCGCGTCCAGATCGCGCACGTCGACATCCGGCGTGCGCGCGCGGGCCGCCCGTACCACCCGGGACACCGCCCGAGACACCAGCAGCTCCTCGTCCCCGACGACCAGCGTGAGCGGGACGAGCGGATCCGGAGCAGGCACGTCGGCATCGTCCCACGTCAACCGGCCACGGGCGGCGACCTGCCCCGCTCCGGAACCGGGCCTGGAACCAGGTCGACCTCACACTCGGTCATGGCCGAGCTGGGCAGGGGCAGCAGGGACGGCTGACCCCGCTGCGCTGGGCGGCCTACGACGGGTAGGTAGGCCGCCGGCTGACCGAGCGGCTGCGGGCCCCCGAGCGAGGGCCCGGTGGTCACCCCGTTCCCGTCGCGGCCCACCGAGCTCAGGCGACCGTCGTGCGCAACCACCGCCACGTCGCCGTCGAGGTCGCTGCGGTAGGTACGGGCACCGTCCTGCTCCAGCCGCTGCAGGGTCTGCGGGTAGGGGTGGCCGTAGGGGTTGTTCGCGCCCACCGCGGTCAGCGCTACCCGGGCGCCGACTGCGTCGAGGAACGCCGGGTCCTGCTTGCGGCTCCCGTGGTGCGGCACCTTCAACACCTCTGCCCGAAGGTCGATCCCGCGGTCGAGCAGCTGGCGCTGCGCGTCGCCCTCGAGGTCGCCGGCCATGAGCACCCGGCCCCCGGGAAGTGTTAGGCGCAGCACGATCGAGCTGTTGTTGGGGTCGCTGTCGGTACCGTGCCGGGCGGTCGCGTCCAGCACCTCCCACGTCACACTGCCGACCTGCCGCACCTCGCCGATGAAGGCGTGTACGACGGGCAGATGCCGTGCCCCGAGCCACCCCAGCAGGCGGATGCGTTCCACGACCGGCTCCTCCAACGGCCCTACCTCGACCTGGGCAACCTGACGCCCCCGCAGGAGTCCCGGAACGCCCTCGACGTGGTCGGCGTGCAGATGGGTGAGGATCAGCAGCGGGATGCGGGTGATCCCCAGCCGGCGCAGGCAGCCGTCGATCTTGCGGGGGTCCGGTCCGGTGTCGATCACCAGCGCCGTACCCGGACCCAGCCGTACGACGTGACCGTCGCCCTGGCCGACATCGCAGGTCACCATGGCCCAGCCCGGCGGCGGCCAGGCCGGACGTTCGACCCGCACCGCGAGCAGGGCGACCAGGCAGCCGACGAGGCCCGCCGCCACCACGCGCCGCAGCAGCCGGTGCCGGACGACCAGCAGGACGGCGGCGCTGATCAACACCATCAGCAGCGCACCGAGCCCACCCGTCGGCAGTGACACCTGGGCGCCGGGCTGGGCAGCACCGACGTGCGCGACCCGGACGAGCCAGGCGGTCGGTAGGTAGGCCAGCCACGCCGCGCCCTGCGCCAGCGGCAGGCAGACCGGCGCGAGCACGGCAGCAACGACACCGAGCACAGTCGCGGGGCCGACCGCAGGCACCGCCAGCAGGTTCGCGGGGACGGCGAGCAACCCCACCTGCCCGGAGATTGCCACGATGACCGGGCCGCAGGCGAGCTGGGCCGCAGCCGGGACGGCGAGCGCGTCCGCGGACCAGCTCGGCGCCCAGCGCGGGAGCCAGCGCTCCAGCTGCTCCCGCCACGACGGCGCCAGCAGGAGCAGCCCAGCGGTGGCAAGCGTTGACAGCGCAAAACCGGCCGATGCCGCCAGCTCGGGTGCCACCAGCAGCAGGACGAGGACCGCCGCGCACAGTGCTGGAAGGGCCTGCCTGCGCGATCCGGTGGCCAGGGCAACCAGGCCGATGGTTCCCATGACGGCCGCGCGCAGGACGCTGGGTGATGGCCGGGCAAGCACGACGAAGGCGACCAGAGCCAGCGCCGAAACCGGTGCGCGCCAGCGCAGCCCGACCCGCAGCCAGCCGCACAGGACGAGGGCCGCGGCGAGGATGAAGGCCACGTTCGTACCGCTCACGGCCACGATGTGCGTCAGCCCAGTGGCCTGGAAGTCGTCCTTCAGGCCCGGGTCCAGGCCGCTGGTGTCACCTTCCACGAGACCGGGAAGCAGCCCTCGTTCGTCGGCCGGCAGCGGACCGGCGGCGTCGCGCAGGCCCGAGCGCAGCCGGCCCGCAACCCGCTGCACGCCGTCAGGGGCACCCATCGTCCTGGGCGGTCCGCGCGTGGAGAGCAGGGCGGCGACGTCATCGCCCGTTCCCGGGCTCTGCAGGCGTCCTTGAGTCGAGATCCGCTGGCTGGGTAGCAGGCCGAGCCAGTGGTCGTCGGAGGACAGGACGAGCACGGGTTGGCGCAGGTGCACGTCCCGGCCCGCGACGAGCAGCCGATCGACGCGCAGGTGCGCCACGATCAGCTGCCGGAAGGACAAGACATCGGCCTTCGGCGGTACGGCGCGCGGGTCGTCGGTGAGCACGCCCTCGACCGTGACGCTGGCCGACGAGCGGGCGGCCGCCGCAAGGGGACCCGACTGCCGAGCATGGACGTGAGCCGCCGTCGCGAAGCCGGCGGCAGCCGCACAGGCGCAGACCGCCACCGCAAGCGCCGACCGACGGGCCCGCGAGCAGACCAGGACGATAGCTCCGAGGACGCTGAGTCCGGCTGCGGCCAGCGCCAGCGCCGGCGGAGGAAGCAGGCGGCCCTGCCACGCAACGAGCCACGCGGCGACGGCCGGAAGCGTGAGCCGGAGGTCGAGGTCCTCCTTCACACCCGGACCCTGTCCTTGAGCTGCTGGTACTTGCTCTCGCTCACATGAGCGCACGTGCCTACCAGATGGAGGCCACCATGAACGACGCCACGACCACCATGCCCGCCGACCCCCGGACCTTGAACTGCCCGAGCTGGTGCCAGACCGATCACGGCCAGGAGTGGGCCACTGCGGTGGAGCACGACGCCGAGACGGCCCGACTCCTCGTTGAGCTGGGGCCACTGGGCGACCAGGGTCGGCCGGTGCCGCCGATCTGGTGCCCGCCGGTCCACCGCCGTCCGCTTGGGACGGTGACGGTCCGCGTCGGTGACGACGCCCAGCCCGACCAGCTCGAGGTCGAGCGTGAGCGGTTCGACAGCGATGACCGGCCGCCCGTCGAGGTCGTGCGGATCGACCCGCCGACCGGCTGGACCGAGGACTACACCGCAGCCGAGGCCCGCGGACTCGCGGCGTTGCTGCTGTCCGGGGCTGGGGCGATCGAGGGCAGCAGCGCGGATCGACTCGTGGACCTGTCCGGCCTGACCAACGGGCAGCAGGGACTCGTCTTCGCCATCCGGGACGCCCTGCGCTCCGGCGAGGTGTTGGACGTCGAGGACTACACCGCGGCCACCGTGCAGGACTTGGATGCGATCGAGGGCGTGCTGAGCACGGCGGTCCACCACCGTGCAGGCGCGACGGGCGTACCGCTCAACCTCGGCCAGGTCCTCGAGATGCTCGACGGCGGCGAGCAGGACGCTCCCGATGCCCTGGGCGGCTACCGGACAACGGCGCTGCTGTGGTCCCTGCTGACGCAGCAGGTCCTGCCGGCGCAGGTGTGGCCGTTGCTGCGCGACGGCGACGTGCCCACCCTCGACGGTCTGATCTTCGCGGACGAGCCAATCGAGGGCAGCTGCGACGCGGCCGCGGACCGGCGCAGTCGTGGCTAGAGGCGTCTCCACCAGGATGGATCCCGGCACACTGCCGGTGGAGGCGCACCTGTCCCACCTTCGGCTCAAGAACGCCTCAGCGGGCAGCGTCGAGCAGCGCTTCTACAGCCTGCGCCGGCTCGCCCGGTTCCTCGACGTGGAGTGCGGCGAGGACCTGCTCGCGGTCACCGACACTGACCTGGACGACTGGCAGCACTCCAACGCCCACCTGGACCCGACGACCCGGCGGTCCTACGCGGCCCACGTCTCCGAGTTCTACTTGTGGGCGCTGGCCGGTGGGCTCACCAGCAGCAACCCCGCACTGGTCCTGGTCCGTCCCAAGCAACGGCGCCGGCTGCCACGGCCGACCGCGCCGGACGACGTGCAGATGGCCGTGGACTGCGCCCCCGCACGTCTGCGGTTGATGCTCGTGCTCGCCGCCTACGCCGGTCTACGGGCCGGGGAGATCGCGGACCTGACCCGCGGGCAGGTCCGGGACACCAGTACCCCGCCGGTGCTGGTCATCCGCGGCAAGGGCGACGTCGAGCGGGTCGTGCCGATGTCCGGCCGGGTCGTGATGGAGCTACGCGCCCACGGTCTGCCGCAACGCGGCTACGTGTTCCCCAGGCTCGACGGTCTGGACGGCCCGAACACACCCGCACGCGTGTCCCGGCTGTGCGGGCAGTATCTGCACGCCTGGGGATCCCGGAACCACTGCACTGCCTGCGGCACTACTTCGGCTCGAGCCTGTACGCGGCGAGCCGGGATTTGCGGTTGACGGGGGAGGTCATGGGCCACCAGTCCCCGGCGACGACCGCGGGGTACGTCAGCTACAGCCACGCAGCGGCCGTCGAGGCGGTGGAACGGGTAGGCGCAGGCATCGCCGTCCCCGGTGTCCCCTCTGTGGTCCCGCTTCGTGCGGATACCGACTAGCCGGGGGACGGGGCCGCCTCTGCGACGGTATTTCCGCTGCGTGCAGTGGCCGGCGGCGGTGAGGAGTGAGACCCGCAAGGTCTGCATGCGGCAGCCGTCGAGGCCGTCAGGCAGGTCGGCAAGCGGCCTGGCAGTCCCCGGAGTGCCGCCCCTGGCGCGCCACCGGGCCGAGGGCTGACCCCCCGGCAAGGCGACGAGCGGCGCTACTCCCCCTCGATGACCTCGTCATCCAGGGGGAGCGTCACTCGGCGGTAGTAGTCGCGGATCACCTCGACCGGAATCTCCTGCCGACTGGGCTCCTTTGCCCGAAGCCCTTTCCGGGCCGCCAGCCACGGCTCCTCGCGGTGCGTCAGTTCCTTGAGCTGGTCGCCGTTCCACGCCCCGTACTGCTCTGCCACGGCTCGGACGGTGTTTTCTGCAGCGGGCGAGCGCGCGACTGCCGCGGCATCGCCCTCATTCAGACGCTCCACCTGTCGCTTCGTCGCGTGGACCGCGTACAGGGCCTGGACGGCGGGGCCATTGGGCCAGGCTTCGACAGGTTCGCGGAAGAGGCGGGTGTTGAACCAGGCGACGTGCTGCGCCTGGGCGTAGAAGCAGAGCTTCTGGAGCTTGTAGGTGCTCATCTTCCCGAGGCGCTGCAGGAAGGCCTGCGCCACGTCCAGGACCGACAGGGGCTCGACGGGAACCATGACGAGGCCCTCGTCGAACTGCCGCCGCACTTCCTTGATCGGATCGTCCTCCTCGTAGAAGTCCGACAAGCTCGTGCCGGGCTTCGCGTAGCCGTAGGTGGACACCCCTCCATCATGCCCACCAGACCACCGGTTGACCATCACCTGTCGGGGTAGGCGGTCGCGAGGTGGTACACGTCGACGTCGTCGGGGTCCGGGAACAGGACCAGGATCATGGGGCGACCCCCGATCCCGACCGTGACGATGAAGCGGTGGCCGCGGTTGTCCGTATGCCTTCGGACCTGCAGTGCCTTCTGACAGACGACGGCACGCCGGACCTCAAGGAAGTCCAGGCCATGGTCATTTGTGATCTTCTCGAACGTCCGGTCGCTGCAGTAGAGGACCGCCACCCAGATCGGCACGGACGGCACCCGTAGAGCCTAGTCGCGTGCCTCGTCTGTCCGTTGCAGGCGCGGGGTGGCATCGACGCCCGGCACCGCGGTCCGGCCTTCAGGGAAGGGAACTGGTCAGGCACCCCCGGACCGTAGTGCTCTCAGTCGCGGCGACCCACGTCAGGCCGATGGCCGCCCCCCGACTCGCCGCGGCGAGTCAGAAGCTGACGAACCGGCCCGGCCTCGGCTTCTGCTCCGCGCCCCACGCCGCGAGCGTCACCGCAACCAGCGGGCTGATATCAACGCTGGCAGTACGACGGTTCCATACCCAAGCGCCATCCCCGGCCGGTTTCGTACGGGCGTGCCGCACCGCGACGTCCAGCTCGGGCTGCCCGGAATGCCGCAGACCGCCGGCGGTCACCAGGTCGTGCAGTCCGCCGCACGCCGCCGCGTAGTCCGCCGAGGTCGCCTCGAGCACGACCACGCCCCGGTCACGCATCCCCGGTAGCAGCGAGCCGGCCGCCGACGAGCGCTGCACCACGACCCGGGACCGCCGGTTGCGGCGAGTCAGCTCGACCAGCCGGTCGAGGACCCACCCCACGCCCTCGGCGTACTCACCGACCTCGACGTGCAACCCACCCACGCCCTTACCGGCAGCCGCGACACACGACCACGAGCGGTCCTCCGCGACCTCCACCGCGAAGCTCAGCGGAGCACCCAACGCCAGCTCGGTCGTGCGGCACGCCTCCCACGCTTCGACCGGGAACGCGCCGCCGTCCAGGGAGTCGCTCTCGTCCCACCAGCCGAGCCGCTCCCGGGCGAACTCCTCGGGTGGCATCCCCCGGCGTTCAGCCCGCACGTACTCAAAGGCGATCCGGCGCCCCAGCGTCGGGTTTGCCCTCACCCAACGGGCCTCGTCATCGAGCCGGCACCCGGCACGGCCAACCACGTGGTCGCACGCTGGGAGGGCGCAGTCACCACCGAGGTCGTCGGTCCACTCCACGTACGCCAGGGACGGGTCGGTGCCGGCGCGGCCACGATCGCGGATCGCCCGCAGCACCCCCGACTGCTCCTGACCCGCCGAGCTTGCGTAGACCAGCTGGGGATCCGGGCGGGCTGACAGAGTCGGCATCAAGGCCCCGAGGTGGGCCGGCTGCAGCGCGAACGCTTCATCCAGGACCACCTTGTCCCCGGACAGGCCACGTCCGCCGGTCGCGGTCCGGGCCTTGAACACGACCCTGGCCCCCGATGCCAGCTCAATGCTCTTGTCCGCCGACCCGAAGCGCACCCCGTTCGGCTTCAACCTGCGTCGCAGGGTCGGGGTGTTCTCGATCAGCTCGGCCAGGTCACGGTGCGCTTCCGTCGCCGTCGCAAACTCATGTGCGGACCACACAATCAAGCGTTGGTCGGCGACAAACAGCCACCCCAGCGTGCACATCTTCAGTGTCGATGTTTTCACATTCTGCCGTGCCACGATGATCGCGACCTCGAACGCCGTCACCCGGTTGTCCGGGCGCAACCCGAAGATCACGTCGAGCAAGGCGCGCTGCTCCAGGTCCGGCCCGTACCCCGCGGCCTCGGCGACGTCGGCCACGAGCGGCCCGAGCGTGCGGTGATAGGGCGGCACCGACCGGAACGCCGGCACGACCTCCACCCCCGGAACGGTCACGCCCCACCGGCCCGCAGAATCCGGTCCCGCCGGGCCCGCAGCTCATCGACCGGGTCGCCAGCGGCGGTGACGTCCCCGGTCGCGGCATCCATCGTCGCCCGCAGCTCCTTCACCAGCGCAGCGAACCCCATTACCGCGGTGCTGGTATCGACCCGGAACGCGAGGGCCAGGGCAGCCCGCCCGAGGTAGGAATCACCCCTCCCCGTGGCCTCCAGCTCAGCCTCAACCGCCTCCACGGTCGTCCCGAACACGGAAGCCGTCCCCGACGCGTCCCCGGACGGCACCGGGACGCCCCCGGACGGCGTTGGCAGGTCCTGCCGTGCCCTCCAAGCCGCCTTGCGGCACACCGCAGAGCAGAAACGGGCGGCCGGACGGGCCGAACCGAGCGGCCCCGAGCACCGCTCGCAGCCACGGGTCACGGTGTCACCGCCGTTCCTGTGATCTTCAGTGTGTGCATATTGCGGACTCCGGGGTCATATTCCGACGTGGCTTCGGGGTATGTCCCCGGGGTCGTGTCGGCTGGGCACTGTGGCGGCACCTGGGCGGGCGGCTGGCGGCCTCTTGGCGGGTGGTCTGGGTGTGGGGGTGGGCGAGCGCCCGGGGTGCCGGTCACGGGGCGGCGGCGGCCAGGGCGTCGAGTTGGCTGGGGAGCGTGCTCCACAGCTCTTCGGGGACGGGCAGCACGTGCGCGAGGAGGTCGCGGACGCCCAGAGGGCTGCTCAGGTCGCGCAGGGTCGCGACGTGGCGGGCCGCCCCTGGCCGGGACTCGCTGTAGTTGTCGAGGAGTTCGTCCCAACCTGGGTTCAGCCGGCCTAGGTTGCTGGTGGACTGGTCGAAGGCGTGGGCGGCAATCGCCCGTGCTAGCGGTTCGTCACCCGAGCGTTCGGCTCGGGCCAGCAGGGCAGCGGCGGCGTCGCTTGAGGTGAGCACGGCTGCTCGGTCCTGCGCGTCGCGGTAGCTGACGACGGCGGTGGCCGGGTCGCCGGGCAGGCCGGTCGCTCCGAACGCGGATCGGGCGGCGCGGGTGCGCTGGTCGCTGTCGTCGGCGCGGGACGATTGCGCCAGGTCGGTCATCTTGGCCTTGGCGTTGAGGTAGTTCTTGGCGAGGAGCATGGCGCGCCCGTGGTCGCTCAGTTCGGGTTGGGCGCGGATCCGGCTGGCTGCGGCCTCGTGGGATTCGCGGAGCGCGTCTGCGGCGGCGAGCTGGGGGGCTGTGCTCATCGTGGGTCCTTGGGGTTCAGGCCGCACGGTGGCGGCGGTAGGCCGGGTCGAGCAGGAAAGGCGAGGCCGCTGCCGGTTCGCCAATTGGCGAACTGACGGAGCAGCCCGGGTCGGGTTCCCCATTTGGGGAAATGACAGAGGGCGCCGCTCGCGACCTCAAGCCGCACCTGGCCGAGGTCACCGAGGCAGTCCGCGAGGCGGTTCCCCCTTGGGGGAATCATCCGAAGTGCCCCGCGCTCTCGCGGAACTGCGCCTGCTGCAACAGCAGTTCCAGGCCGACGTTGTCGTAGATGTGGACAGTCCCGACGAGTGGCGCGTTTCGGCCGCTGATCGCCTTCATGCTGTCGGCGTGGGACAGGATCCGGCCCGGCACAGAATCGACCCGCAGCTCGGGACCCTTCTCACCTGTCCAGTACGGGACACCGACCGGCGGCATCCCACCCGTCGCATAGCCGTGGCCCTGACCGAGGAAGCTCAGGTCCGGTCCGTAGCGCCCCTCGGCGTAGTGCAGGCCGGCGTAGATGCTGGCGTGCGGGTTGTACTGCCCGAGGCTCAGGTAGGGGCCGGCGTTCGCCCGGAACGTGGTGCCGATGACCTGCAGCAGGCCGCGGGCAAGGTCACCCGTGGCGTTGTTGACGTCCCCGATGTTCCCTTGCGTGGCGTTCGGGTCACCGCCGGACTCGGTGCCGATCTGCGTCAGTACCTTGCCGACGAGCCCACCGGACAACCCGAGCTCACCCAGGACCGCCAGGACCAGCGGCGCCCAACGGGTGATCGCAGAGCCGGTAGGCACCGCACCCGTGTACTTCCCGCCAGGAGCGCTACTGGCAGCGACCGCCGCTGCCATCGCGGCCGACTTCGCGGCGGCTTGCGCTGCTTGGGCGACTGTCGCCTCGACCTCACGGGCGAAGTTCTGCAACCCAGTCCGGATCGGACCCGAAGCACTGTCGGTGAACCCGCCGTCAGCGAACTGACCGAGCATCTTCCCGGTCTGCTGCCAGATGTCCACCGACCGGCCGCGCTTGCTCGGGCTGAGCGGGATGAACGCCTCACCGTGGGTGGACGGCTCAGCCCACTGCACCAGACCACGTCCGGCAGTCGCCGGCTGGATCATCGCCGAAGACGGCAACACCCCGCCGTCGGCGAAACCGAACCGGGCAGCCGCACCGAGCTTCGCCACACCACCACCGGCCGCGAAAGCGGCGGCTGTCACCACACCCTCGGCCGTGACACTGAACTTGATGGCCTTGCCGTCCAGGCTGCGCAGCGTCTCGTTGACCTTGTCCCGCATGTCCTGGACACCACCGATGGCGCTGTTCATCGCGCCGTCGAACCCAGCCCGGAAGTCCTGCATATGCCCGAGGCCGGCCCGGACCGAACCGGCCAGGTCCGTGCCGAGCACCTTGTCCGAGACCTGCGCCAGCGACAACAGGACATGCCCGATGCTCTCAGCGACGGAGAACACCGTGTCACCGAGGGACTTGAAGAAACGCAGGTAGCCGATGATCGCGCCCGAGACCACATTCGTGAGGACGGTGAACACTGTCGTCACGATGTCGCGGAAGGTCTGGAAGTGCGTCCACGAGTAGATGACCGCGCCGACGAGCGCGCCTAGCGCGATGACGAACAGCCCCACGGGGTTCGCGACCAGCGCCGCTGTCCATGCGACGGTCGCGGCGACCAGCAACGTGCCGATGCTGTAGATCAGGGCTTTGAGGACACCGGGGTGGTCCGCGAGGAAGCCGAACACCTTCGTGGCGATGGGCAGCAGCACGTCGCCGAGTTTGATAGCCATGGACGTCAGCGACCCTTTTACGTCGTCCAGCTTGCCTCTCAAGCTTTGCTGGACCAGCGCAAAGCCGTTGACATGCGGGCCGGCCTGGACCATCGCCGTACCGATCTTGGCTGTGTCGTCCTTGAACGTTTTCATGTGGTCGCCGGTGAGGGCGAGCGCACCCATCATCGTCTTCTGACCACCGACCATCGTGGTCAGCGCGCCGATGTAGGTCTGCGCGGCCGGCGGGAGGTTGCTCAACGCGACCTGGAACTTGTCGGCGTTCTGCCCGGCGTGCTTCAGACTCTCAAGCATCACCAGCCCCTTGGGGCCGAGGTGCTTCGCGATCGCGTCGGTCAGGACCTGCAACGTGCCGGCGAGCCCACGCTGACCGAGGTGCCCAGCCACGTCGATCGACTCAAGCCCCAGGGCTTTCATCTCGTTCTTGGCCTTCGGGGTCTGGTCGGCGAGCTTCACGATCGTCTGCCGGAGGTAGGTCGCTGCGTTGTCCGCGGTGATGCCCTCGGAGGTCATCGTGGACATCGCCGCGCCCATTTCAGCCAGGCTGATCCCGGCGGCCTTACCGACCGGCAGGACAGTGCTGATCGCAGCCGAGAAGTCCTGCAGACGTGTCTTACCGAGGCTGACCGACGCGATCAGGAAGTCAGTGCCTTTCACGGCGTTGCCGCCGATGCTGGTGCCGTAGTTGTTCAGGACCGTCGTCAGTGCCTTCGTCACGGTTTCCATATCCGCGCCCTCGGCCTTGGCGCCCTCGGCCGCGGCCCGCATCACGTCCAGGCCCTTGGCGCCGTGGAAGCCGGCCGACTCCACCTGGTACATGCCCTTGGCAAGGTCGATCGCCGAGACACCGACCTGCCCGGACATCGCGAGCAGGCCCTTGCGGACTAGGTCGATGTTTGCCGTTGACTCACCGGCGCTCGTCACGAGCTGGTTCGTGACGGTCTGGAAGTTCGCCGCCATCTTGACCGACTCGAAGATGACACCTGCGGTAACCAGCGCCGCGCCCTTGCCGAGTGCCTTCATCGTCGCACTGCGGGCTGCGTGGCTAGCCGCGGTCTTCGCTGCGAGATCGGTCTGTGCCTTGCCCATCGCCGCGTCCATCTCAAGATTCGCGGCACTGGCCTTGCGCTGCTCCCCGAGCAGCGCGAGCGTTGACGCGGCCATCTTGCGCTGCATCACGAGCACGCTGTCATCGGAGGCAATGATCGTCGCGTTGGCCCGGTCGTACTGCACCGCGTATGACTGGTGCGCCCGGTCCAACCCAGCTAGCGCCGCACTCATCTCAGCCGTCGCGGCCTTGGTCGTCGCGCTCATCTTCGCGTCGGCTTCCTGCATCGTCCGCTGCAACGCTTTCGCGCTCTCACTGACCTTCAGGAACGCAGGGGAGGCACCGTCCCGCGCAATGATGTTGAAAGCCATCTCCAGGGCACCCATTGTCAGATCCCCATTCGAGTGCGGCGGTAGGCAGCCACGTCGGCCGGGTGGAGCTGCCACCGGCCGTCAACCCGGGTCGCTGGGATGCGGCCCTGCTCAAGGGCCAGGCGGACGCCACGGGTGGTGATTCCGAGTTCGTCTGCTGCGCGGCTGGTGTTCATGTACTCCGATGGTGCAACCGCTTCCGCCTCAGTGGCGAGCGCACTTCCGCAGACGGAAGTGATTGCGGAAGTAGTGGAGGTGCGCCAGAGGTTCGCGCAGTGCGTGAGAGCGAGGAGGACGGCGTCACGCTGGGGGTCCTCGCCACGGTGCGCGACCCGCAGACGTGCAAGGTCGGTGGCGCTGAGAAGCCATGCCGCCACGGCGGGCGGGACGATGACGCACGGACCGCCGTGCAAGTAGGCGCCGGCCGGTCGCAGGTCGGGTGCCGGTTCGCGCGCGGCGTGGTCGGTCATCGCGGCCGGCCCCTGGCAGTCCCGTGACCTGTGGAAACGTCCGAGACAGCACGCATAGCACTCATCGCTAGGAGGTTCCGTGTAGCGGTGCGATCTGAGACGGCCAGGTGATGCGTGCTGTGCGTACTGTGATCTTGGTTGGGCATGATCGTCACCTGGCCCAGCCGTGCTCGGCGGTGCCGCCGTCAGGCAGCAACAGTTCGATGCCGACGCGCCACCGCTTGCCGTTGGCCGGCGGTCGGGCGACCAAGCCGTGCCGGTCCAGCGCCTGCCCGAGGGCCTTCTGACTCATCGCCTCAGCGCCGTCCAGAGCTGCCCATGACTGCCAGCGCGCGAACAGCTCCCCCGTGGTGGTGCGGACGTGCGGGTTGAGAAAGCAGCACTCGGTCAGGAAGCGGGTGACCGCGTCGGACTCGACGCGGTAGGCGGCGGTGGCAACCCGCACGCTGTCCGGTTCGTCGAGGCGGTGTCCGCGCTGGACGTAGTCGGCGTAGCCGGCGACTGCCCAGGCCAGGACGGCGTCGGCTTCCAGCTCAAGCCGTTCCCCTAGTTGACCGTCCCGCTGCTCCTCGGGTACGACGACCTGGAAGGGCACGACCCGGACCCGGCGCCAGACCGCGTCGTCGTCGCCGGACACCTTCGGCAGGTGGTTGGTGACCAGGAACGCGGTGTGCGACGGCTCGAACTCCACGAAGTCCTGCCCCATGTACCGCGCCTTGATCCGGTCCCCGCCGGTCAGACGTTTCATCGTCGCCTCGGCCATCTGCCGGCTCTTGTCCGACTCGCTGACCACGACCAGGCGACGGCCGCGCAGGTCCATCTGGCCGGTCGGGTGCGCGCCTTCCCGGGCCATGAACAGGTCGGGCTCGGCGGCGGCGGCGTAGTCGCCGAGGGCGTGCAGCCACGCGCCGTAGGCGACGCCCTTGCCGTTGCCGCCGGTGCCGGTGAGGATCGGCAGGACGTGCTCGACGACCTTGCCGAGCAGAGCGACTCCCACCACCCGCTGCAGGAAGGTGCGGACCTCGACGTCGGGCAACACCTGGTCGAGGAACAGCGACCACGGGCCGTTGACCGCCTCGACTGGTCGGTAGGCGGCGCGGGTCACCTTCGTGATGCGGTCAGCCGCGTCCGGCGCCCGTACCTGCATGCTGCGCAGGTCCAGCGTGCCGTTCGCGGTGTTCACCAGGTACGGGTCGGCGTCCAGCTCGCTGGCGGCAGCGACGAACGTCTCGAGGGTGGCGGCGATCTCAAGGACGCCGCGGATAGCAGCGGCACCTTCACAGCGGTGGACGTCCTGGCGCAGCTCGCTGTCCCCGAGGCTGTCCGCCAGTGCCCGGCGCAGCACGGTCAGGACTGCCCTTGTGGCGGCACCTTTCTCGTCCAGCGCCCAACGCTTACCGTCCCAGACGTGCCACCCGATCTTCGGCACGAACAGCAGCCGTCCGGTGTACTGCTCGGCGAGCCGGTAGGCCATTCCCACCTGCCCGCGGTGACCTGTCTGCGTCCCGTCCGGCGGTGGCTGCGTCTCGGCGCCGACGGGCGCGGTCGTTCCCGGCCGCGTGGTCCGTGGCCGGCGGGATGCGGCTCGAGGTCCGGCGTGGACGGGCTGCGCGGGTTGGGCGGTGTGCCGGTCGAGCTCGGCCTGCCGTTCGTGGGGCAGGCCACTTCCGGGCTGCCGGACGACCTCCGACCATTCGGCGGCACTCACCCGAGGCCCGCCTCGAGCTGCTTGGCGACCTCGGCGACGAAGGCACCGCGCGTGCCCTGGACCTGCACCGCGGCCGCGTCCTGCACTGCGCTCGCGAGATCGTCGAACGACCTCGGGAGCGTCCAGGTGGCCTCCCCGAGGTCGAGAACGACGGCCTGCCCGGGTTGGACGTCGCCGGCCACCTGGCAGAGGCGGCTACGCACCTCGAAGTCGTCCAGCATGCCTGAGGCGTCCACGAGGTCGGAGAGGTCGAGGCGGACGACCTGGCGCACCCGGCAGCGGACGGCCGTGACCGCGCCGGGCCGGGCCGGCGTCATGGCCGCCCCCACACGATGATCCGGCGGCGGCGGGCTTCGGGCCGGCGGCTTTGGGCCATGCCGACCTCGCGGATCTTGCCGGCCTTGGAGAGCCGGCTGAACAGCCCACCGAATGCGGCGCCTGTCGCCGAGGGTTCGTCTGGGAAGCGGTCGTGCAAGTCGTCGCTGGTGACGGTGTGGCCGGTCGCGACCAGGGCCAGCACGATCCGCTCAGCCTTACTCCACCACCACCTCGGGGCGCCGGCGTCCCGCGGGCCCGTGGTCGGCGTCCGCGGCCCCGGTCCCCGAACGTAGGGAGAGGTGTCGTCGGGCAAGGTGTAGCGGGTGGTCTGGTTTCCGTACGCCCCGACCGTGACGATGGCGCCGAACAGGGCGCCGTCGTCATCAGCCGTCGCGGGCGCGGTCACTGCTCGCCCCCGATCTCGACGGGCTCGCCGGTCCGGTGGGCGTGCCACGCCGCGAGGACCTCGGCGGCGGCAGTGCGTAGTGCGGCGTGGTGCTTAGCGGTCGTGACCGCGGAAACGGTGCCGCGCTGTCGCTGCACCTCGTTCTGGATCGCGATGGTGGCGATCTTCCGCCAGTCGCAGCGTGCGATTAGCCGCGAGCAGCGCCGGCAGGCAACCCAGTCACCCAGCATTGGAACGGGGATGTACCCGAGCCTGTGATCGAATGGCGCGCTCGGGTACATAAAGCCGCGGGCGATGACGGTTCGGCAGAACGCGCACCGTTGTCGGGGGGAAGGCCTACACTCAGCTTTGCTGAAGTCTTGTTCGCAGTTCGACGGTTGGCCGCTCTGGCAGGGGCGGCCTTCGTCGTGGGGGATCATCCGGCGGCGCCGGGGGTCAGCAGCAGGACGGCGAGCTTCGACCGCTGCTCTGCGGTGATGTCCGGTGCTTCGCGGACGAGCTTACGAACGTACTCCTCAATGCGGGCGTCGCGCAGCGCCCGGCGGGCGTTGACGACTTCGGGGTCGTCGTCAGCGCGATAGCGTTTGAGGCTGTTGTGACGGGCTCGTGCGCTCGTCATGGTCACGGCGGGCTCCTGCAGGGTGGCCTGGACGGCTGCCCCGCGAATGCCCGGGACAGCTATTCCTGCGGGGGAAGTGGCCCCACATCCCACACTGCACTTGCTGCTAGCAGCCTATAGCAGCGGTGTACTGACGTCGAGCACGACGCGCCGAGGGTCACCACTTTCTGTACCAGCGGCCAACCTGTCGCCTTGCTCGAACAAGTACTCCGCGGGGAACCAGTAGGGCGCCGGGCATTGCGGGCACACGAGGCGTAGCCACAACCCACCATTCGGCCCGATCCCAAGGGGCACCTCCGACTTCCGCTGGCCATGGCGGATCTGCTCCTGACGTTCCCCGCCAGGGCCGGGAGCGAACTCCCGCAACGACCCAGCTACCCCCCAACCACGGGCCAGCGCTGCCGCGTGCTCCCCCTCGGGTTCCGGCAGGTCCACCCCCATCTGCTGCATGTCCGTCCGGGGCCGCACTGGTGCGAGGACAGCCAACTCACGCCAATCGTGCCGGCCGTCAGCCGTGCACACGAGGATGAGGCGATAGTCGCGGTCAGGCATTCCGAGTCCCGGTCCCGGTCCAGTCGATCGGGCTCATGCGCTCCGGGTCGAAGCCGTCGAAGCGACTGCCGGTGCTGCCCGCCACGACGATCCCGGACGGGAACACTGTCTGCGCGGCCTGTCTCTTGTCCGACGGTCGCAGGGCCGCCCAGACCCGTCCTATGTCGTCGGCGCTGAGTAGTACCCGGACTCCCCCGGGCAGGGCGCTCTTGACGAGTTGCTGAGCGCCTGTCAGTCGCCGTTCGATGCCTTGCCGGGCTGCCATGTACTCCTTCGTGGTGACGCTTCGGGCTGCCCAGAGGCCGGCCAGCTCCCGTAGTTGTTCCTCGTCGGCGCGAATGTCGATGCGGAGCTGGTCGAGGTTGCCCGCGGCTGTTTCGGCCCGTAGACCGGCGAGGTTCGCCGGTTTCGACAGGTAGGCGACAATCCAAGCCTCGACGGTCGCCTCTGCCCCAGTCGCGTCCAGCCCGATCCCAGCGCACCCGCCCTTCTGCGGGTTGCAGTAGTACCTGTGTCCGCGACCCTGGCCCTGCGGCGTCCCGGTCAGGCCGGTCGAGCACTTCCCGCACCGCAGGACGCCGGTCAGCCACCGTTGCAGTAGGTTGGTGTGGCCCTCGGCTCGGCCGGCGAGGGCGAGACGCACCTGCTCCCAGAGGTCACGGTCGAGCACGGCGGGCCACTCAGCGACCGCCACAACCTCGCCCCGGTACTCGCGCAGCCCAGCGACGCGGGCCTTGGTCACTGCCGCATGCACGCTGCGCCGGTTCCACGGCCGAGGACGGCCGTCCTCGAAGGTGTTTCCGCGAACAGTGGGGACACTCTGGGCGCTGAGTCGCTTCGCTATCGCGTCCAGCGACGTGCCGGCCAGCACGTCGGCCGCGACCTGGCGCAGCACCGCGGCCTCCGCCTCGACGATGGTCCGGCCGTCCCGTTCGTAGCCGTAGCTGCGGATGCCGCCACCCTTGTGCCGGCCCTGCTCGGCCAGTTCCTGCTGCTTGCGGGTGACCCTGCGGGCGGTGTCCCGGCTGCTCTTATTCGCCACTGCCACCATCACCCGCGCCATCGTGACACCCGCGTCGCTGGACAGGTCGAGGCTGCCGGTGACGGCCCGCGTCGGGATGCTCCGGGACTCCACGATGTCGATCAGGTCCTCGAGGTCCCGGGGGTCGCGTGCGACCCGGTCCAGGTCATAGCCGGCCAACGCATCGCACGCCCCGCTGGCGAGGTCGTCGAGCATCTGCCGGAACGCGGGCCGGACTACCCGCAGGGCAGTCGAGCCGTCCGGGAGCCGGATGGTCCGTCGCTTGTACGCCGACGTGTCGTTCTCGATGTAGACCTGTCCCACGGTCCACCCCTGCCGGGCGGCCAGCTCCCTGCAGTCTCGCTCCTGCCTCCCGACACCCGCAGCGTCCTCGGCCTTGTCGTCGCTGATGCGAACCAGGATCGCGGCCTTCTTGACTTGGCTCATGTTCGTAGGGTACACCGTTCACGTCGCGTCACCGATCCCGGACACCTGCCGCAGCTGGTCGACGCTGTCGAAGCGACCGCCGTGCTGGGTGCGCCAGGTGATGACGTGGTCGGCCAGTACCGGCCCGATCCCGGGCAACGCGTCGAGATCGCTGACGGTGGCGGCGTTGAGATCGATCACGCTGCCCGGGGCGCCGGAACCCGTTGCACCGGAACCCGTAGCGCCGGGGGCCATTGCGCCGGGACCAGTTGCGCCGAGGCCGGACGTTCCAGGTGGCGGCTGGACGCCGACCAGGACCTGCTCGCCGTCCACGAGCTTGCGGGCCAGGTTCAGCAGCCCCGGGTCGGCGCCCGGCAGCACCCCGCCAGCGGTGCGCACGGCGTCGTCCACGCGGCTGCCTGCCGGAAGGTGCACGAGACCGGGCCGGCGCACCTTGCCGGCCACCGCGACGACCACCTCGGACGCGGGGCTTCGCAGCGCCGACCGGGACCCGTCCGCGCTGCGCGTGACCGTCACCGGGGCGCGGACCGGTTGCTCGCTCGGGCGTGCACGTAACAGCACCAGGCCCGCCAGAGCGGCGGCGAGCACCGCGACGCCGGCAAGGGCGAGTGCCCCACGACGACCCGGGTCGAGCCGGCCGGCCCGCAACCGGGCGAGCACCGAACCGACACCGGACATCGAACCGACACCAGACCTCGTGCCGACACCGACCGCTAGGGATGGCCGCCCGAGCTGAGCTGGCCCAGGCACGCCAGGCACCGGCACGAACGGCACCGGACCCGGCCCAGGCACCGGCACCGGCACCGGCACGAATGGCACCGGCACGAACGGCACCGGCGCGACCTGTCCCGGTTGCGCGGCCACGACAGGCACGTTGGGCACCGGGGCCTGCGCAGGCGACGGGTTCGACCCTCCGACCACGGCGCCGACGACCGGGACCGGCCCGCCCGCCGGTGCACCCGGCGCTGCCGGCGGCCCTGCTGCCGGCGGCGGCACCCAACCCGTACCGTCCGCGTTGGGGGGGTGGGGACAGGCACCGAGCACCGCGAGTACCCGGGCGAGGGCCTCGGGGGACGGGGGTCGGGAGCGCAGGGGGACCGGGCGACGCTAGGCAGCAGAGGCACGCCCGGACCGGCGTAGCAGCCAGGTGTGGACGGGCCGTCAGGGCTGTGGACGCAGGCGCCGGGCCAGGTTGCCCTGGTGCCGTACGACGACAATGAGGGCGAGCGCCGCCGCCCAGGCGATGTCCTGCGGCACGAGGAGCGCGACGACCAGCACGGTCAGTGCGGCGCTCACCGAGGCGAGCGCTATCCAGCGGGACAGGGCCAGCACGACGATCCAGGTCAGCAGCACCGGCAGCGTCCACAGTGGATGCGAGCCGAGGATCGCGCCGGCCGCCGTTGCCACCCCCTTGCCGCCACGGCCGGGCAGGAACGGCGAGCTGACGTGCCCGAGGACGGCCGCGACGCCGGCGACGAGCCCGGCCTCGTGGTCCAGCGCGGCGAAGCCGGCAGCCGGCAGCGCGCCCTTGGCGACATCGAGCAGCGCAACCACGACCCCGGTACGGCGACCGAGCGCGCGTCCTGCGTTGGCCGCTCCCGGGTTGCCCGACCCCACACTGCGCAGGTCGATGCCGTGCGCCCGGGCGACCAGGCTGGCCGGCGAGAGCGCCCCGACGAGATAGCCGACGACGGCGGCGGGCAGCAGGATCACCGGCGCAGGACCACCACGCCCAGCAGGCCGGGCCCGACATGCGCGCCGACGACCGCGCCGACCTCGGACAGATGCAGGCGCTGCAGACCCGGGATCCGGGCCCGCAGCCGATCGGCGAGCTGCTCGGCAGCGGCCGCCGCGGCCAGATGATGCACCGCGAGCTCGACCGGGCCGGTGCCTGCCTGCTCCGCGGCGAGCTGCTCGAGCCGGGCCAGCCCCTTGGACGCCGTACGGACCTTCTCCAGCAACGCGATCTCGCCGTCGACAACGTGCAGCAGCGGCTTGACGGCCAGTGCCGCGCCGACCAACGCCGCCCGGGCTGTCATGCGGCCACCCCTACGCAGGTGCTCCAACGAGTCGACGTAGAACAGGGTCGTCGTGGCCGCCGCGGCGCCAGCCGCCTCGACGGCCTTCAGGTCCGCTCCGGCGAGGGCGACAACCGCAGCGTCCAGGACGGCGAAGCCCAGCCCCATCACGATGGCCTTGGTGTCCACGACCCGCACCTCGATGCCGTCGACCAACACCTGCGCGGCGCCGAGCCGGGCGGAATCAACCGTGCCGGACAGGGCGGAGGACAGATGCAGGGACACCACCTGGCTCGCCCCGCTCGCCCGGTAGGCCTCGGCGAACTCCTCCGGGGTCGGCCGCGACGTCGAGACCGCGACCCGCCGCTCCCCGAGTGCGCAAGCGACCTCGGCTGGCGCGATGTCCACGTTCTCGGCGCCGGTACGGCTGCCGAGCACGACATGCAGGGGTACGACGGTGACCTGGTGCTGCGCGGCGAGGGCGGTTGGCAGGTACGCGGTGCTGTCGGTGACGACCGCGACCCTCATGGCGGGAGGCTACGCCGGGACGACGTTCACCAACCGCGGAGCGCGCACCACCACGGTGCGCACCTCCCGCCCGTCCAGGGCCTTGCGGACCGCCTCGCTGGACAGTGCCTGCGCCTGCAGGTGCTCGGTGGAGATACCCGGCGGTACGTCGAGCCGGTCGCGCACCTTGCCGGCGACCTGGACCACGCAGACGACGCTCTCATCGACCAGCAGCGCCGGGTCGACGACCGGCCAGGTCGAGGCGTGGACCGAGTCCCCGGCCTCGACGTCGTGCCCGAGCCGGAACCAGAGCTCCTCAGCCGTGTACGGCGCGTAGCAGGACAGCATCGTGGCCAGCGCGGTCGCGCCGTCCCGCAGCGACCCAGCGGCCGGGTCGCCCCCGCCCACCGCCTTGCGCAGCGCGGAGGTCAACTCCATGAGACGGGCCACCACCACGTTCAACCGGTGTGCCTCGAGCAGCCGCGTGACTTCGTCCACGGCCTTGGCGACCACCTTGTCCAAGGCGGCGTCACGAGCCTGGGTCACCGGCAGCGCGGCCGTGCCGTCGCCCAGCCGCAGCACGCGGGCCAGGTACTTCAACGACCCGGTCGGGGAGACGTCCGCCCAGTCCACGTCGTCCTCGGGCGGCCCGGCGAAAAGCACCGTCAGGCGCACCGCGTCCACGCCGTACAGGGCGAGTTCGGAGCCCAGCTCGACGCCGTTGCCCAGGGACTTGCTCATCGCCCGGCCGCGGTTGATCACATGGCCCTGGTTGAGCAGGGCACTGAACGGCTCGATGAACTCCAGCAGCCCCATGTCGTACAGGACCTTGGTGAAAAAGCGGCTGTACAGCAGGTGCAGGATCGCGTGCTCGACGCCGCCGACGTACTGCGCGACGGGCAGCCACTGCTTGACGGCCGCCGGGTCGAAGGGCCCCTCGGTGTAGTGCGGCGAGCAGTAGCGCAGGTAGTACCAGGAGGAGTCGACAAAGGTATCCATCGTGTCGGTGTCGCGCTCAGCCGGACCGCCGCAGCGCGGGCACGGCACGTGCACCCAGTCGGTGGCAGCAGCCAGCGGCGACTGCCCAACCGGCTTCAGCGCCTCGCCGCGCAGGTCCGGCAGCACGACCGGCAGCTGGTCGTCGGGAACCGCCACGATCCCGCAGTCCGGGCAGTGCACGACCGGGATCGGCGCGCCCCAGAACCGCTGCCGCGACAGCAGCCAGTCGCGCAGCCGGTAGTTGGTCGCGCCCTTCCCGCCTCCGCTCGCCTCGAGATCCTCGATGACGCGGGAGATGGCCTCGGTCTTGGCCAGCCCGTCGTACGGGCCGCTGTTGACGAGCACACCGTCACCGGCGGTGGCGATCCCCGTCGACGCCGGGTCCGGCTGCCCGGTGTCCACCACCACGCGCACCGGCAGGTCGAAGCGGCGGGCGAAGTCCAGGTCGCGCTGGTCGTGCGCGGGCACGGCCATGATGGCGCCGGTGCCGTAGTCGGCGAGCACGTAGTCCGCGGCATAGACCGGCAGCGACTCACCGTTCACCGGGTTGACAGCGGTGACACCCAGTGCCACGCCAGTCTTCTCGCGATCGGTGGACTGCCGGTCGATGTCGGACAGCGTGCGCACCGAGGCGCGGTAGGCCTCGAAGGCCTCGCGCTGCTCGGGCGCGCACAACTGCTCGGCAAGCGGTGCGTCGACGGCAACGACAAAGAACGTCGCGCCGTACAAGGTGTCGGGGCGGGTGGTGAAGACGGTAACGGTCCGGTCCGCAATCGTGAAGTCGACGTGCGCTCCTTGGGACCGCCCGATCCAGTTCTTCTGCATGAGCAGCACCGGAGCCGGCCAGGAGCCCTCCAGCGCGTCCATGTCCTCCAGCAGCCGGTCGGCGTAGTCGGTGATCCTGAAATACCACTGGGTGAGCTCCCGCTTGACGACCACGGCGCCGCACCGCTCGCACCGGCCGCCGACGACCTGCTCGTTGGCCAGCACCGTCTGGTCCTGCGGACACCAGTTGACCGGCGAGCTCTTGCGGTAGGCGAGCCCGCGCTCCAGCAAGCGCAGGAACAGCCACTGAGTCCAGCGGTAGTACTCCGGGTCGGAGGTGTGCAACCTGGTGGACCAGTCGAAGGAGACCGCGTAGCGGCGGAAGGCCTCGGCCTGGGTCTCGATGTTGGCGTAGGTCCAGCTCGCCGGGTGCTCACCGCGCTTGATGGCGGCGTTCTCGGCCGGCAACCCGAAGGAGTCCCACCCGACGGGGTGCAGCACGTCGTACCCCTGGCGCATCCAGTAGCGGGCAATGACGTCCCCGATCGCCCACGCCTCGGCGTGGCCCATGTGCAGGTCGCCGCTGGGGTAGCTGAACATGTCGACGATGTACTTCTTCTGCGCACCCTCGCGCAGCCCCGCCCGGTTGAGGTCGAGCCGATCCCATACCGGCAGCCACCGGTCCTGCACGGCGTGCGGGTCGTAGACGACGGGCTCGGTCATGGCGGGCCTCTCCGGGAGCGTTCGGGCATAAAGCGTTCGGGCATAAAAAGAGCCCCCGTGGTCACGAGGGCGCCGCACTGGACCCCGATCGGGCCCGTACGGCTAGGTGAGGAGCAGGTGCAGCACACCAGCATCGTACGCCGACCGGCTCGTCGCCTAGGGCGCGCGGGTGGCGGTCAGGGTCGAGGCGACGACCCCCCGACCTCCCGCGATGCTGGTCATGCACCGCGCTTGGCCGCGCGCAGTCCGAACGCGGGGATCGTCAGGTGCGTGATCGGGCCAATCGCCAGGGCGTACAGCACGGTGCCTACTCCGACGGTGCCGCCGAGCAGCCAGCCCAACGTCAGCGCACTGATCTCGATGACGGTGCGGACGACGCGCAGTGAGAGTCCGCGGGCGGCCAGCGCGGTGCTGAGGCCGTCGCGGGGTCCGGGACCGAGTCCGGCGCCGATGTAGGCACCGGTGGCGATCCCGTTGAGCGCGACCGCGACGACCAGCACGGGTACCTGCACGGCCAGGGTGTGCGGGGCGGGCAGGACCGCCAGAGTGGCGTTGATGACCAGACCGATGATGGCGACGTTGCAGATCGTCCCGAGTCCGGGTCGCTGTCGTAGCGGTATCCAGGCGAGCAGGACCAGCGCCCCGACCAGGATCGACCAGGTGCCGACCTGCAGACCGAAGGTGCGGGACAGGCCCTGATGCAGGACGTCCCACGGGTCCAGGCCGAGGCCGGCCAGGACGAGCAGGCCGTCGCTGACGCCGTACAGCGTCAGGCCGCCGAGCAGCAGCAGAACACGAGCCGGGCGGCGGGAGAGTGGGACGGACACCAGGAGCTGCACGCGTCAGAGCGTGACATGGTTGGCCTGGTCCTGACAGGGCCAAGTGGGAGGTGATGGTCGTGCTGCCGGACCGATTGGCCGATCTCCTGGCGCCGTGGCTCGGCCGAGGTCCTGCGTACGCCGGAGTCGCGGCCGGGGTGCGCGGCCTGGCGCTGGACGGCCGGCTGCCGGTGGGGGCGCGGGTGCCGTCCGAGCGGGAGCTGGCCCGCGCCCTGTCGCTGAGCCGGACAACCGTCACCGCGGCGTACGACGTGCTGCGGGCTGAGGGCTACCTGCGCAGCGACCGGGGAGCCGGGAGCCGGGTGGCCCTGCCGACCGCTGTGCCGGCCCGGCCGGACGCTGAGCCCGGACAGCGCGAGGACCTGCTGGACCTCACCGTGGCCGCGCTGCCCGCCCCGGCGTCGCTCGTCGAGGCGGTGCAGGATGCAGCCGGAGCACTGCGACCGTTGCTGGCCGGCCACGGACTGCACCCGCTCGGGCTACCCGCGCTTCGGGTGGCTGTCGCGGACCACCTCACCGCCCGAGCTCTCCCCACCGGCCCGGACCAGGTGCTCATCACCGCCGGCGCGTTGCACGGCTGGGACCTGCTGCTTCGCGTCCTCACGGCCCCGGGTCGGCGGGTGCTGGTCGAGCAACCGAGCTACCCGTCGGTTCTGGACGCCGTCGCCGCGCACCGCCTGCGCCCGGTCGCCATCCCGGTCAGCGCAGCCGGCTGGGACCTCACCGCGGGAGCCCGCCCTGCTGGGCTCGTCCACGTCACCCCGGACGGGCAGAACCCGACCGGGCTGCTGGCCACTGCCGCGCAGCGCACCGAGCTGCTGCAGGCGATGGACGGCGCAGTCGTGGTGGCCGACGAGACCTTCGCCGATCTCGTCCTGGACGGGCCGGCTCCGCCGCCGCTGGCCGCGCTGGATCGCCGGGTGGTGACCCTCGGGTCGATGAGCAAGTCGTTCTGGGCCGGGCTGCGGGTCGGGTGGATCCGCGCCGAACCGGACCTGCTCGCGCGCCTGGCTCAGGCCAGAGCGGCCCAAGACCTGGCCAGCCCTGTGCTGGAGCAGCTGGTCGCCGTCCAGCTGCTGCGCCAGGCCGAGCAGATCCTGCCCGACCGCCGCCAGCACTTGCGCCGCAACCGCGATGCGCTCCTTTGCGCGCTGGCGCGGGAACTGCCCCGGTGGCGCTGCGTCCCGCCGGCCGCCGGCATGGCCCTGTGGGTCGAGCTCCCTGAACCCAGCGCGACCCGGCTGGCGGCGCACGCCCTGGACCTCGGGCTGCGACTGACCCCGGGACCGCGCTTCACCCTCGACGGCACCGCCGACCGGTGGCTCCGCCTGCCGTTCACCCTTCCCTTCCAGCGCCTTGGACAAGCCGCCGGTCTGCTCGCGCAGGCCGCTCAGCGGGCCGCTACGTATCCACCCAGCATCCGACGTCCGTCACGCTGGACAGCCTGACGAGCTTCCATCCAGCCAGAGCCGGCGGTAGCCTCTCGTGCCCATCTCGCAGGCCACCGCCAAAGGAGCGTGCCATGGCATCCCGGCTCAACCCCTACCTCAGCTTCACCGACAACGCCAAGCAGGCGTTGGAGTTCTACGCCGGCGTGTTCGGCGGCACGCCGGATATCAGCACGTTCGGCGCGGCCGGGATGGCCGGTCCGGACGCCGACAAGGTCATGCACGGGATGCTCGAGACCACGAGCGGGTTCTCGCTCATGTGCGCGGACACGCCCGCCGGGATGGAGCGCACTGTCGGCAGCAACATGGCCGTCAGCCTCAGCGGCGACGACGCGAGTGAGCTGCGCGGCTACTGGGACGCGCTGTCGGCAGGTGCCGCAGTGACGATGCCCCTGGAGAAGCAGATGTGGGGCGATGAGTTCGGGATGTGCACCGACAAATTCGGGGTCCCGTGGATGGTCAACATCAGTCCTGCCGCCTGACTGGCCCCGCGCTCAGCAGGACGGCGCCGTCGGCTGCACAGTGACCCGCGAATCGTCCTGCCGGTGCAGGCGGACCGCGACCAGGGCCACGTCGTCCTCGGCCTGCTCGGCCCGCATCCGGGTCAGCAGGACGGTGCACAGCTGTTCGAGAGGCAGCGCGGCCAGATCCGCGAGCGTGGTACGCAGCAGCGCGAGTCCCTCGTCAAGGCTCTGGCCGCGGCGCTCGATGAGGCCATCGGTGTAGAGCAGCACGGTCGCACCGCGGTCCAGGGCCACCTGGGTCTCCAGCCGGGCGGTGCGCGCATCGATACCGAGTAGCAGGTCGGCCTCCGGCCCGCTCAGCACCGAGACGCTGCCGTCGGGCAGCACGGTCATCGGCGGTGGGTGGCCGGCGTTCGACCAGCGCAACCGGGTCAACCCACGCTCGCGCTCGTCCTCGGTCTGCTCCAGGCGTGCCACGATGGCGGTCGCAGTCGTGTCCACCTGCAACCCCTCCATCGCGGCGTCCAGCCCGGACAGGACCTCCGCCGGCCCCGCTCCGCTGTGCCAGGCGATACCGCGCAGCAGGGCGCGCACCTGGCCCATCGCCGCTGCCGCCTCCGTGTCGTGCCCGACGACGTCGCCGATGACCAGCATCGTGGCGCCGTCGGCCTGCAGGAACGCATCGAACCAGTCCCCTCCGACCGACGCGATCCGCGCGGCCGGGGCATACCGCACGACGATCTCGCAGTGGCCCGGCTCGGGCGGCTCGGTGAGCAGGCTGCGCTGCAACCCCTCGGCGAGGTTGCGCTGCCCAGCATAGAGCCGGGCGTTGTCCAGGGCCAGACCGGCGCGCGAGGCCACCTCCCGGGCGGTGGCCAAGTCACCGTCGCCGAGCCCAGGGCGGTCCTTGCCGCGAAAGAACGTGAGCAGCCCCAACGTACGGCCACGGGCCTGCAGGGGAAGGACGGCCGCGGACTCCGGCGCGAGCAGGGAGAGCACCTCCTGCGCCTCGCCCGGGACCAGGGTCGTGCTGATCGCGGCGGTCGCGTCCCTGGGGACGAGCAGGGGCTGACCGCTGCGCCGGGTCCGGTGGACGAAGGAGTCGTCGGTGAGGGCGCCGAGCCGCAGCTCGGCGTACCGCTGGACCAGGTGGCGCAGCTCGGGATCGGCGTGCCACCAACCGATGTCGTGGTCCGGCGCGTCCTGTTCAGTCAGCGTGACGACGCACCAGTCGCCGAGAGCGGGCACGACCAGCTCTGCCAGGCGCGCAACAGCACCTTCTGCCTCCAGGGTCTGCGCCAGCTCCGCGCTAACCCTCCCCAGCAGCTCCAGCCGGGCGGTGGCCGCCTCAGCCCGTTCCTGGTCGGTGTGCCTGGCGGTGATGTCGAGGAAGTACACGTGCAGGCCGTCGACGCTGGGTACCGCCCGAACCTCATACCAGGCGTCGAGGTGAGCGTAGTAGGCCTCGAAGCCGACACCCTCGTGTGACTCCATCGCGCGGTGGTACCGCTGCCCGAACTCGACGTTCTCCAGGCCGGGAAACGCCTCCCACAGGGACCGGCCCACCAGCCCCTCGGCCCGGTGGCCGAGGATCCGTTCGCCGGTCGGATTGAGGTAGGTCACCTTCCAGCTGTGGTCCACGGAGAAAAAGCCCGTCGCCATCGTCGCGAGGACGTGCGCCGCCTGGTCTCGCGCGACGCGCGCTTCGGAGATGTCGTACGTCGTGCCGAGCAGCCGCTCTGCCACACCTGTCCGGTCGGCGACAGCGCGACCGCGCGCGGCCACCCAGCGCTGCTGACCGTCGGGCAGCACGACGCGGAACTCGGCGCGGTAGTCACCACAGCACCTGACGGCCTCGGCGATGGCGGCGTCCATGGCCGCACGGTCATCGGCATGGATGCGGCTGAACGCTGCGCCGAGGCGCGGGACGTACTCCCCCGGCGCATACCCGAACAGCGCCTGCATCCGCTCGTCGCACTCCACCAGGTCGGTGCGCAGGTCCCAGTCGAAGCCGCCGATGCCCGCGGCCTCCAGCGCGGTGTCCCAGCGCACCCGACCGATCTCGTAGTCCACCGACAGCGCGGCCAGTTCCAGCTCGGCCATGACCGAGTTGCCGAGCTCCTCGAGCAGGGCCACGTCGTCCCCCGACCAGCTCCGCCCCGACGGGTCGAACACGCACAGCGCTCCGACAACCGCGCCTTCGGCGGCGTGCAGGGGCACGCCCAGGTAGGCGCCGACCTTGCCCGAGGTCACGGGCGGCAACCGGGCGACTCGCTCGTCGGCCGGCGCGTCGCTGACCACCAGCGGGCCACCCTGGGCGGCAGTCACGTTGCACAGGGACTCCGCCCGCGGACCCACACTGCCGCTGCCGGCCGTTCCGGGGCCGGCGGCGCCCGCGACCGTCTGTACGTCAGTGAGCAGGGAGACCTGCGCCGAGGAGCAGCCGAGCAGCCTGGCGGCGAGAGCAGCCAGCCGATCCACGGCGGGATTGCTGTGCAGCGGGCGCAGGCGCGCTGCCGAGAACATGGCGACGGCCACCGCACTGGGTGCTTGCTCCGGCACCCGCGGACCGGCAGCGGTCTGCGTCCCGCCGAATGGCGTCGTCACGGGCCGTCCCCCACTCGGTGGAGGTGGCACGGCACCTCCGTGGGGCCATCTTGCCAGTCGGCACGTCGGCCGGCAGCCGCGTACCGGCTAGCCGTGGCCCGAACCGTCCTCAGCCGGGGTGTCGAAGGTGGCGTAGACCACCTTGCCGTCGTCCTCGACCTGCTCGACGCCGCTGGTCCGGGTCACCGCCGCGACAATCGCCAGTCCGCGACCGGACTCCGCCTCCTCTGAAGCAGGACCGATCGGCAGCGTGCAGACGACGTCGTCGTGCACGCCGACCCGTAGTTGCCGGGCGGCCCGGGTCAGCATCAGGTTGACTGGCGGCAGGCCGTACTTCACGGCGTTGGTCACCAGCTCCGAGACGACCAGGGTGACCTCCTCGATCAGGGGCAGCAGACGCCAGCGACCCAGCACCACCCGCACCGCCTGCCGCGCCTCGCCGGCGGCGCGGACGTCGTGGGACAGCTTGATGTGCACCTCGTCCGGGCTGTCCATCATCGGGGGGAGGTACCCGCACGCGGAGCCGGACAATCGGAGGCTGCCGGCTGTACAAAATCTTCTGCGGAAAACCCGTTCTGCCATTCTTGCTGCCGATCATTATCTCGGCTCAGGCTTTGGCAGTGACGGAGGTGTTCTGCGCACCGGTGCCGTAACGCTGGTCGAGCTTGCGCAGCTTCCAGTTCATGATCGCGCCGATCCACACCACGAAGAAGATCCCGACGATGACCCGGCCGGCGAGGTTGATGTCGATCGAGCCGATGAAGTCCCATGGCTGACCGGTCAACCCGATCTGGTTCGACAGCAGGCTCAGCAGCTCGATCGACCCGATCACGAAGGCCACAAAGATCGACAGGCTGGTGGTGGTGATGTTGTAGTAGATCTTGCGTATGGGGTGGACGAACGCCCAGCTGTAGGCCTTGGCCATGAACACCCCGTCCAGTGTGTCCATCAGCGACATACCGGCGGCGAACAGGATCGGCAGCGCAATGATGGCCAGGGGCGGCAGTCCGCCGGCGATCGCGGTGGACCCGGCGATGGCGATCAGCCCGACCTGGCTGGCGGTGTCGAAGCCCAAGCCGAACAGCAACCCCACCGGGTACATCTGCCAGGAGTTGTTGATGAACTTGTTGTAACGACCCTTGAAGATTCGGTTCATGAAGCCGCGCTGGGCCAGCAGCAGGTCGAACTCCTCCACCGAGTACTCGCCGCGCTTGGCCTGACGCCACACCCGGAAGATCCCCCTCAGCACCGCCAGGTTCAGTGCCGCGATCAGGTACAGGAACAGCCCCGACACGACCGTGCCGATGATCCCGCCGGTGCCCTGGAAGGCCTCCTTGAACCCGGTCGCCTGTGCCGCCACGATGGCGATTGCGGTCACGAAGGCGAACACCACGGTGGAGTGACCCAGCGAGAAGAAGAACCCGACCGCTAAGGGCCGCTTGCCCTTTTGCAGCAGGTACCGGGTGGTGTCGTCCACGGCCGAGATGTGGTCGGCGTCGAAGGCGTGCCGCAACCCGAAGGTGTAGGCCAACGCCCCCGCCCCCGCGTACACCAGCTTGTGATCGCTGCCCTTGGTGTTGTGGATCAGCGCAATCCCGTTGTAGTGCGTGAACAACCCCCAGCCGATCACGTGCAGGGCCGCGATGAAGCCGAACATCGCCAACAGCCGGGGTGCCTCCTCGCGGGTGAAGCGGATCCGGCGGTGGCCCTCCTGCGAGGTCTCCGTGGTCGGCGGCCCTTCGACGCGCTCAGTCCTGACGCTCACAGCACCCTCACCAAACTAGGTTCGTTGTTGCGACTGGAGCGCAACAGCGTTAGTTGGGCCATGTTGGCACGGTAGGCCGCCCCGGCGCAACGCCGGGCCGCTCAGGGTCCTTCAGACCGGCTCGCACCGACAACGCACGCGAGCGCGACTCCTCATCGAGCAGGCGGCCCGCCTCAGCGCAACATGCAACCTGCCCGACATCAGGTCCGCAGCCCTCGCGGTGCTGCTACCAAGGGGTCATCGGCAGAATGCGATAACCTTACTGGGTGGAGACGAGCGGGAAGCTATTGCTCCGGGCCCGGTCCCGGGCTGGCCTGTCGCAGTCCGAACTCGCTCGCCGGGCCAGCGTTGCCCAGAGTGTCATCAGTGAGTACGAGGCGGGCAAGCGCCAGCCAGCCCTGCCGACCCTGTCGAAGCTGATCACAGCCACCGGCCATCAGCTCGTCTTGGGGCTGGAGCGCACCGACCCCGCCATACGTGGTCTCCCGGACACCCCGCTGGGGCGGCGCCTTCGACAGCACCGACAAGCTCTCCTGGACGCGGTCGCCAGGGCTGGTGGCAGCAACCTTCGGGTCTTCGGCAGTGTTGCGCGCGGTGAGGACGGGCCGTCCAGTGACGTCGACCTGCTCGTCGACTTCCCCGAAGCAACTGGGCTGTTCGTGCTGCTTGGACTGGAAGGCACTTTGGAGCGCATCCTGAAGGTGAAGGTCGACCTCGCGCCCGAGACCAGCCTCAAGCCGCGGGTTCGCGCCGAAGCCCTCGCCGACGCGATCGCGCTGTGAGCCGCCGCGAGGTCGAGCGACTAGACGACATCGCCGATGCCATCACCGCGATCCGCAGCCATGTCGCGCGCGGGGACCTGTCCGACGGCATGGTCTACGACGCAGTACGTGTTCGGTTGATCGAGATCGGCGAGGCGATCAAGGGTCTCCCGACAGAACTGCTGCAGACCGAAGCGGAGACGGCGTGGACCGACATCGCTCGGATGCGCGACCGCCTCGCCCACCGGTACTTCGACACCTTGCACAGCTACGTCAGCTACGCCGTGAGCCACGACCTCGAACCGCTCGAGGCCGCCGTCGTACGCCTCCGACAGCGTCTTCCATCTGGTGAGTAGCGGCTGCCGCTTACCAGTGACCGCACCCGGTTTCACCAGGACGTGCGGCCGAAGGCTCAATGGCGACCTCGACCCCGAGATGCATCCAGAATGGCACCGCGCACGACTCAGGGCCTATGACTTCAACGTCATAGGCCCTGGTCAGACGGGGTGGAGCTGAGGGGACTCGAACCCCTGACCCCCACACTGCCAGTGTGGTGCGCTACCAGCTGCGCCACAGCCCCGCGTGCCCGCAGAGCCTACAGGGTGCGCTCGGCCGTCTGGCCGCCCACGTCCTGTGCCCCCTCGGGCGCTCCGAGAGGCGAACCCAGGCCGGTGTTGTGCCGCTCGAGCCGCCACCCGCGGTCCGCCTCGACCAGCACCGACCAGCAGGCGTTGCCCAAGGGCGCCAGCCGCCAGGACAGCTCGTGCGGTAGCTCGAGCAGGGCGGCGAGGGCGGCACGCGCCGTACCACCGTGGGTGACGGCAACCAGCGTCGCGCCCTCCGGCAGCGGAACGGCCTGCAGGGCTGCGACGGCGCGAGCCCCTGCCTGGGCGTACATCTCACCGCCTCCGCGCGGTACATCGATGCCAGCCCGCCACGCGTCGTACTCGTCCGGAAAGCTCTCCCCAGCCTGCCGGGCAGTGAGGCCCTGCCAGGCGCCCAGGTCGAGCTCGCGCAGGCGCGGGTCGAGCTGGACCGGCAGGCCGCAGGCATTCGCCAGCTCGAGTGCGGTGTCCCGGGCGCGGGCCAGATCACTACTGAGAATCGCGTACGGCGGCAGCCCGACCAGAACACAGGACACGGCCGCAGCCTGGGCGCGCCCCACCTCGTCGAGCGGCACGTCGAGCTGCCCCTGGATCCGGCCGTCGGCGTTGTGGGCGGTGCGACCGTGGCGCAGCAGGACGATCCGGCGGCCGCTCAGGAGCTGCGTCCGCTCGCCCTGGCCAGGTCGGCGTCGACGAAGGGGATGACCGGGCAGTCCTTCCACAGCCGCTCCAGGGCGTAGAACACCCGCTCCTGTTCGTGCTGCACATGGATGACGATCTCGGCGAAGTCCAGCAGCACCCACCGCGCCTCGGCGGCGCCCTCGCGGCGTACCGGCTTGGCGCCAAGACCGCGTAGCCGGTCCTCGATCTCGTCCACGACGGCCAGGACCTGCCGGTCGCTGGGCGCGGAGGCCAGCAGGAAGACGTCGGTGATGACCAGCTGCTCGCTGACGTCGAGCAGCAGGATGTCGGTGGCCAGCTTGTCGGCTGCGGCCTGGGCAGCCGCCAACCCCAGCTCGACGGCGCGCTCGGTGGCAGCCACAGTTCCTTCTCTCTCGCTGGTGGGGTGGAGCGCTCAGGCTCTCACGGGCGGAAGTCGCCGCCGACGAGTACGACCACGTCGGCGAGCTCACCGATGTCATGCTGCTGCACGTCCTCGACCGGCAGCCCGAGGGCCTTTGCGACCCGGTCGCCGAGCGCGACGCTGGGCGGCGTGGCATCCCGGACGAGCACCTGGCTGCGCGGGTAGCCGAAGTGCTCGGCGTTGTGCGAGCTGACGAAGACCAGGCCTGCCGGCACGAGCTTGGCCCGCACCCGGTCGCCGAGACCCGGGGTGCCGACGCCGTTGAGGACCACCACCCGGTTGCCCGACTGCCGCGCCCCGGGCGGGACCGACTGGGACAGCAGCCGGTCGACCAGGGCACGGGTCGAGGCGGCGTCCACCCGGAACCGGGTCTCGTCGGTCCCCGCGTCGATCTTGAGCACGGGCAGCGCCTCGTACTGCAGCCCGGCGGCCTTGTCATCCGCGGCCAACCCGCTGAGCAGGGCGGCAAGCTCCACCGGCCGCACGGTCGCCTGGGACCCGGAGCCGAGCCGGCCCAGCAGCGCGGCCAGGGCGTCCGGCGAGGCCGGCAACGCCGTGAGCACGCCGTCCAGGACCGCCTGCAGCCGGGCGAGCCGCGACTCCTCCGGCTCCATCGGCGTGGCGTATGTGGCAAAGGCCGCCGCGTGCGAGCCGTCCAGCCGCTGCGGCCCCGGCTGCAGCAGGACTGTGCCCCCGGACAGCACCGGCTGGTCGACGCTCACCTGCACGCCGCCCTCGGCGTCGACCAGCCGCTGCAGGGCGAGCAGGTCGAGCACCCAGCCCCCGTCGACAGTCACGCCGAGCAGGTCCCCGACCGCGTTGCGCGTACTCACCGCCGACGTCACCGACAGGGCACGACCGAGCGGGAGACTGCCGGCCCCGGCCACGTTCACGAGCACCTGCGGCGGCAGCAGGACGACCGCGCCTGACCGGCCCGCCGGGTCGTGCGCCAGCAGCGCGCTGGCGACGGCGCCGCCGTTGGACCCGCGCACCTGCAGCAGCAGCGTCCGCTGTGTCCGGGTCTGCGGGACCACCGAGCTGACCGGCACGTCCTTGCGCCGGACCAGCAAGGCCGTCACCACCAGGGCGAGCACGACGAGCAGCGCGAGCACCGCCGCGCCGTACCGGCGCCGGAGCTGGTTGCGCCGGCGGCGCTGCACCTGGCGCCGGCCCACGCGGCTCCCCGCTTCGCCGTACGCCATCATGGGCGCCGGTACAGGGCGCGCTTGTCGATGTACTGCACCACCCCGTCGGGCACGAGGTAGTAGACCGGGTGCCCGCGGCCCACCCGGGCGCGGCAGTCGCTGGAGGAAATGGCCAGCGCGGGGACCTCCAGGGCGGTGACGGCGCCGTCCGGGAAGCCGTCGACCACCACCGGGCCGTACCCGGGTCGGCTGACCCCGACGAAATGCGCCATCGCGAACAGCTCCTCGACGTTGCGCCAGCCCAGGATCTGCGCGAGCGCATCCGCGCCAGTGATGAAGAACAGCTCGGCGTCCGGCCCATACGCCGTGCGCAGGTCCCGCAGGGTGTCCACCGTGTACGTCGGACCCGGCCGGTCGATGTCGATCCGGCTCACCGAGAAGCGCGGGTTGCTGGCGGTCGCCACGACCGTCATGAGGTAACGGTCCTCAGCCGAGCTGACCTGCCGCTCGCTCTTCTGCCACGGCTGCCCGGTGGGGACGAAGACGACCTCGTCCAGGCAGTACAGCGTCGCCACCTCGTTCGCCGCGCTGAGGTGCCCGTGGTGGACCGGGTCGAAGGTCCCGCCCATGATCCCAATGCGTCTGCCCACGCCCCAGGAGCCTAGTGCTCACCCGCTCACACCAGCCGCCGCCGCACGACTCGCCAGCCCAGGTGCAGCACGACCGCCAGTGCGCCGAGTGCCAGCAGCACCAGCAGGACGCGACCGCTGCGCGCGATCAGGGCCTCGGCTCCGCTGGTGAAGCCGTGAACCGCATCGTGGAAGGCCTTGCCGAGCCCGCCCTGCGCCGTCCCCGGCGGCTGGACGGCCGGGTCGTCCTTCTGGGTCACCGTCACCGTCAGCGTGGCCAAGTCGCTCTGGTCGGCAAGCACCCGCCGCTGCCCCTCGAGCCGGTCGATCTGACCCTGCACGTCATCGACCCGCTGCTGCACGCTCAACGTCTCGCCGATGGTCTTGGCCTGGTCCAGAATCGTGAGGAAGCGGCTGCGGGCGGCCTTCAGGGAACCCACCTGCGCTGCGGTGTCGGCGTACTGCGCGGTGACGTCCCTGCCGGATGCCTCAGCGTCGCGCACCGTGGCGTGAAGTCCCCGCAGGCGGGTCACGGCCCGCTCGAAGTTGGCCACCGGCACCCGGAAGCTCATCGTCCCGGAGGGCGTGGCCCCGGACTCCTGGGTAGAGCTGGCGGCGACATAGCCCTGCAGGGAGGCGATCACGGCCTGTGTGGCGGTGAGCACCGGTGTCACCTGCCCGCGGTCGACGATCAGCGCGAGGCTGCCCGTCTTGACCACCCGGGCGGCGTCCGCCCGTGGGCCCGCGGCCGGTACCGGCCTGGACTGCGGTGCGGGTGCGGGTGCCAGTGCTGCCCCGGAACCGGACCTCGCGGCCGCAGCGGACGTGCCGTCGGCATCAGCCGACGCAGGACCCTGGCTCGTGGAGGCCGCCACGCGCGCGCTGAGACCTGACGTACCCGCACCGCCGTCCAGGGCGGACAGGATCAGGACGGCCAGGACGACCACCGCCGCAGCCGCCGCCACCTGGAGCTGGCGGCGCCTGGATCGCCACCAGGGCTTCGGGGCGTCGGCGACCTTCCGCAGGGCCAGGTCCGCCCCGTCCTGGCGGATCTCGAAGCTGGCCGCCGCACCGGTGAGCAGGCGGGTCAGCGTCTCGTCGTCCAGCAGCGCGCTCATCGAGCAGCCTCCAGCACCGGCACGGCCAGGTACTGCTGCCCGGCTTGGCGCAGGAGGCTTCTGACGGTTGCGGCGCGGCGACCAGTGGCCACCGCGATCTGTTCGTCCGGCAGGCCAGCGACGTGGCGCAGCACCAGGACGACGCGCAGGTCCTCCGGCAGATCGGCGAGCGCCGTCAGGACGTCACCGGTGGGCCGCACCGGCTGGTCGGCCCGGTCGCGTCGCGTGCACGCCCGCACCACCACGCGGTAGAGCCAGGCGCGGCGCGCCTGGCCGTCAGGCACCGCGTCCCGGAACTGCCACAGCCGCAGGAACGCCGCCTGCACCACCTGCTCGGCGCCCTGTGGGCCGAGCTGCACCAGGCACACGGTGCGGTACACCGACGCGTACTCGCGCCGCAGCCAGTCGTTGTCGTCCATGCGGACTCCCCTCGCTCCGCAGGTAGGACGCAGCCGGGCAGCGTGCGGTTTCCCTCCACGTCCGGCTTTCCGCGCGGCTTTGCTACTGAGGCAGCAGGCGCTGCACGAACTCCTCCAGCTGTACCGCGTTGCGCACCTCGACCATCTCCAGCAGGTCCTCGTACGCACCGCTCGCGCTGTCGCCGCTCCCCCAGTACGCCGACGGCTCGGGGTTGAGCCAGTAGGCGTGCCGGGCCTTGGCGACCAGGCCCCGCAGGGTGGCCGAACCCGTCGCGCGGTAGTTGTTGCGGGCGTCGCCGAGGATGAGCAGCGAGGTTCGCGGTCCGACCGCGTCCGGGAAGCGTTCGGCAAAGGTCTCGAGGGCGTGGCCGTAGTCGCTGTGCCCGTCGAACCAGACCAGCTGCGCCTCGCTCGACATCCGGGCCAGCGCGTCCGCGACGTCGCCGCCGGGTGTGAAGAAACGGGTCACCTCGTCGCAGGTGTCGATGAACGCGAACGAGCGGACCTTGGTGAACTGCTCAGACAGCGCGTAGGCCAGCATCAGGGTGAAGTGGGCGAAGCCGGCGACCGAACCGGAAACGTCGCAGATCACGGTCAGCTCGGGCTTGTGCGGCTTGTGCAGCCTGTGGTGGGTGACGAGGGGAACGCCGCCGGTGCCGAGTGAGGCCCGGACCGTACGGCGGAAGTCCACCTTGCCCTTGCGGCCCAGGCGCCGACGGGCGGTCAGCCGGGTCGCGAGGCGCCGCGCGAGCGGGAAGACCTGGCGGCGCAGCTCGGCCATGTCATCGCGCGAGGCGCGCAGGAAGTCGACCTGCTCGGCCAGCGGGTGCACGGCCGTCTTGCTCACAGACTCGGTGCCGCGGTCCTCGGCGAGGCGGCGGCGGACCTCTGCCTCGACCATCTCCTGGAACTGCCGGATCCGCTCCTGCACGGTCTGGCGCGCGACCTTCTCGGCCAATCCCCCGCGGTCCTGGCCGGCCAGCAACGCCTCGAGCAGCGAGGCCATCAGCGTCTCCGGGGACAGCTGGCGCAGGACCCGGTAGGAGAACCACGACTGCCGGCCGGGCTGCGCATCGGACTTGCCGAGCGCCGAGACCACCTGCCGCGCGAAGCGGCGCATCGCCTCGGTATCGCCGTCCAGCAGCAGGTCTCGCAGCGCGTCCCGGTAGACAGCCGGGTCGGCCGGCTCCCCGGCGCCGTCTGCGTTCGGCGAGCCCGCGGACCCGTCGTACGGCGTGGGCTCGCCGGTGACCGCGGGGAACCACAGGTCGAACAGGGTGTCGAAGGTGGTGCGGTGCGCCGGCCGCTTGAGCACGCAGGCGGCCAGCGCCGCGCGCAAGGCCTCGCGGTCGAGCAGGTCGATGGCGCCCATCGCCCGGGTGGAGTCCAGCACCTCGGCGAGCGAGACCTGCAGGCCGGCGCCCCGAAGAGCGTCCAGGAAGGCGATCTCGCGGCCGAGCAGGCCGCCCTCGACAGGCATCGCCTAGTTGAGCTTGAGCTGGGTCGCCGCCCGCTCGTGGTCGCTGGCGTGCTTGAGTACGACGCCGAGGGTGCTCGACACGGCCGCCTCGTCCAGGGTGTCCAGGCCCAGGGCAACCAGGGTGCGCGCCCAGTCGATGGATTCCGCGATGCTCGGCGACTTCTTCAGCTCGAGAGAGCGCAGCGCCCGGACGGTCCGGACGAGCTGCTCGGCGAGCTGTTCGGCGACCTCGGGCACGCGCGAGAGCACGATGGCCTTCTCCCGGGCCGCGTCCGGGTAGTCCAGGTGCAGGTAGAGGCAGCGCCGCTTGAGCGCCTCAGACAGCTCGCGGGTCGCGTTGGAGGTGAGCACCACGATCGGCCGGCGGGCCGCGGTGATGGTCCCGAGCTCCGGGATCGTCACCTGGAAGTCGCTGAGGACCTCCAACAGCAACCCCTCGACCTCGACGTCGGCCTTGTCCATCTCGTCGATGAGCAACACCGTCGGCTCGGTGTTTCGGATCGCGGTGAGCAGCGGCCGGCTGAGCAGGAACTCCTCCGCGAACACGTCGTCGTGGATCGCGTCCCACGAGTCGTCGTCCCTGCTCGCCTGAATCCGCAGCAGCTGCTTTTTGTAGTTCCACTCGTACAGCGCGCGGGACTCATCGAGCCCCTCGTAGCACTGCAGCCGGATCAGCTCGCTGCCGGTCGCCGCCGCAACGGCCTTGGCCAGCTCGGTCTTGCCAACCCCCGCAGGCCCCTCCACGAGCAGCGGCTTGCCGAGCCGGGCGGCCAGGAACACCGTCGTGGCCATGGCGTGGTCGGTGAGGTAGCCGGCCGCACCCAGCCGCTCCTGCACGTCCTCGACCGAACCGAACTGGGGCTGCAGCAACGCGCGCTCCTGACCTGGGAAGGGTGACCGAACGCCATTCTGCCCTAAGGTCCAGGCGCATGAGAGTCGCCTTCCTCGGACTGGGCCGCATGGGCGCGGCCATGGCCGCGCACGTCGCCCGCAGCCCCCACCACGAGCTCACCGTCTGGAACCGCACCCCCGGCAGGGCGGGTCCGCTCGTCGAGCTGGGAGCCACCCAGGCCGGCTCGGTCCAGGAGGCGGTGCGCGATGCCGAGGTCGTCGTCCTGATGCTGTTCGGCCCGGACGCCGTGCGTGAGGTATTGCCCCAGGTGGTCGCGGCCGCCCCCGAAGGGACCCTCGTCGCCGACAGCACCACGATCGGCCCCGAAGCAGCCCGGGAGTTCGAGAAGACCTGCTCAGTAGGTGGTCTGCACTACTTGGATGCACCAGTGGCGGGTTCATTGGGGCCGGCCGCCGATGGCACGCTCGGGGTCTTCGTCGGCGCCGGCGATGCCGACTTCGCTCGGGCCGAGCCGCTGCTGCACCTGTGGAGCGATCCGGCGAAGGTGCGCCACGTCGGTGGTGTCGGATCCGCCAGTGCCCTCAAGCTGTGCGTCAACCAGGGTCTCGGGGTCATGGCGGCCGGTGTCGGGGAGGCGCTGCGGCTCGGCAAGGACCTCGGGCTCGACCGGTCCCTGCTGCTCGACGTGCTGGGCGGCGGGGCGTACGGCTGGTACCTCGGGCAGAAACGGCCGATGGTCGACTCGGGCGACTACAGCGCGACGACCTTCTCGGTGGACCTCATGGCCAAGGACCTCGAGCTGGCGGTGCGGGCCGCGGGCGCCGACCTGGCCGTCACCCGGGCCAGCCTGGAGCAAGCCCAGCGGGCTGTGGCCGCGGGGCACAGTGGCGAGGACTACGCCGCGATGACCGGGCACGTCGCCGATGAGGGCGAGGCCGGTTCGTACTGAGTCCGGTCCGTCTCGGATCGCGTACGGTCAGCCGCGGACGTGGCCGTCGCCGGTAACCACATAGGTGGTGCTCGTCAGCTCCGGCAGCCCCATCGGGCCGCGGGCGTGCAGCTTCTGGGTCGAGATCCCGATCTCGGCCCCAAAGCCGAACTCCCCGCCGTCGGTGAAGCGGGTGCTCGCGTTGACCATGACCGCAGCACTGTCCAGCCGGCTGACAAACGTGCGGGCAGCCGACTGCGACCGGGTGACGATCGCCTCGGTGTGCCCGCTCCCCCACCGCCGGATGTGGTCGGTGGCGTCCTCCAGCGACGGTACGACGGCCAGCGCGAGGTCCAGGGAGAGGTACTCCGCCGCCCAGTCCTGCTCGCTCGCCGGTACGACCTCGCTCGAGAACGCCTGTACAGCAGCATCTCCGTGCACGATGACGCCCTCCGCCCGCAGCGCGGCCAGCAGCGCGGGCAGGACGCGGTCGGCAGCAGCCGCGTGCACCAGGACGGTCTCGGTGGCGTTGCAGACGCTCGGGCGGGTGGTCTTGCCGTCCAGCACGATCGCCACCGCCATGTCGAGCTCGGCGTCGGCATCGACGTACACGGTGCAGTTGCCGACGCCGGTCTCGATGACGGGCACCTGTGAGCCACTGACCACCGCTTCGATCAGACCGGCGCCCCCGCGCGGGATCAGCACGTCCACGAGGCCGCGAGCACCCATGAGCTCGGTGACCGACGCGCGGTCACTTCCTGGCACCAGCTGCACCGTGTCGACCGGCAGCCCGGCCTTGGTAGCCGCCTCGGCCAGCAGGTCCACGATCGCGGTGTTCGACCGGTACGCCGACGCGCTGCCCCTCAGCAGCACTGCATTCCCACTCTTGACGCACAGCCCCGTCGCGTCGGCGGTGACGTTGGGGCGTGCCTCGTAGACGATGCCGACGACGCCGAGCGGCACACGTACCTGCCGCAGCTCCAGGCCGTTGGGCAGGGTGGAGCCGCGGACGACCTCCCCCACCGGGTCCGGCAGGGTCGCGACGTGCCGAAGCCCGTCGGCCATAGCCGTCACCCGGGCCGGGCTCAGCGCCAGCCGGTCGAGCAGCGCGTCGGTCGTACCCGCTTCCCGGCCGGCCTCGACGTCGCCGGCATTGGCGGACAGCACCTGCTCGGCGCCCTGCTCCAGCGCGTCGGCCATGATAAGCAGGGCCGCGTCCTTGACCGAGCGGGGCAGCGGCGCGAGCGCAGCCGCCGCGACCTTCGCACGCCGGGCAACGTTCAGGACCTCGCTCATGCCCGCGAGCGTACGGCGGTTGTCGCGCCGAACCACCTCGTCCGCCACCGCTCAGGAACGAGACAGGACGACCAGGTCGTCGCGGTGCACCACCTCGCGGGCACCGAGCTCGCGGGTCGAGCGGCCGAGCAGCGGCGGCAGCTCGCCGGCGTCGTACGCGACCAGGCCCCGCGCCACGGCGGTGCCCGCCGGGTCGACCAGCTCGACCGGGTCACCGGCGCGGAACTCCCCCGAGACCTGCGTGATGCCAGCAGGCAGCAGTGACGCGCCGCGCTCGCAGACCGCGCGGACCGCGCCCTCGTCCAGGTGCACCCGGCCGCGCGGCGTCGAGGCGTGCTCGAGCCAGAGCAGGCGGGTCGAGGTCCGCGAGCCGGTCGGCCAGAACAGCGTCCCGCCCTGACCTGCGAGCAAGGAGCGGGCAGAGCCGGCAGCCCCGACCAGGACGCTGACCCCGGCCGAGGCGGCCACCTGAGCGGCGTCGACCTTGGAGGTCATCCCGCCGCGGCCGAGCCCGGAGCCGGACGCACCCGTCACCACACCCGCGAGGTCACCGGGGCCGCGTACGTCGGGGAGCAGGCGGGAGCCGGACCGGCGCGGGTCCCCGTCGTACAGGCCGTCGACGTCGGAGAGCAGAACGAGGGCGTCGGCGCGGACCAGGTGGGCGACCAGGGCGGCCAGCCGGTCGTTGTCACCGAACCGGATCTCCTCGGTCGCAACGGCGTCGTTCTCGTTGACGACCGGGACGACTCCGAGGTCCAGCAGCCGCTCGAGCGTGGTACGGGCGTTGCGGTAGTGCGCGCGGCGCACCAGGTCGTCGGCCGTGAGCAGGACCTGGCCGACGGTGCGCTCGTGCCGGGCGAAGGCGGTGGCGTAGGCGTGGACCAGCAGCGACTGGCCGACCGACGCGGCGGCCTGCTGGGTGGCCAAGTCCCGTGGCCGCCGGGTCAGCCCCAGCGGGGCGAGCCCGGCGGCGATGGCGCCGGAGGACACCAGCACCAGCTGTTCGCGTCCGGCCAGCGCGTCGACGAGGGCGCTGAGCCGGGCCTCGTCCAGTCCACCCTCGGCGCTGGTCAGCGAGGAGCTGCCGATCTTCACCACGACCCGCGCAGCTGCGGCGACGGCCTGCCGGCTCACTCCGCGTCGTCCTCCACGGCGTAGCCCGCAGGGACGTCCAGCCCCAATCGCTCGGCGCGGCGAAGGTCCTTGGCGAAGCGTCGCTCGTCGGCCCGCACGCGCGTGAGCCGTTCGAGCCGGACGTCCTGGCCGCGCAGGCCGCTGGAGAACTCCTCCGCCCCCATCGGGTGCCAGTCGAAGCTCACGTCCCCGACCTGCACCTCGCAGCCGGGTACGGCGCCGGCCTCCGCGAGTGCCTTCTCGACACCGAGCCGGGCCAAGCGGTCGCCGAGATAGCCGACGGCCTCGTCGTTGCTGAAGTCGGTCTGCACCACCCAACGCTCGGGCTTGGACCCGCGTACGAGGTAGCGGGTGCCCTCCTCGTCGGTGACCAGCTCGACGGTGAAGCCGGCGTCGTCGACGGCCGTGGGTCGCAGCACGATCCGGGTAGCCTGCTCGACCGGCTTGGCGGCCCGGTCCGCAGCGACCAGCGCAGCCAGTGTGAAGCTCAGCTCGCGCAGGCCCTCCCGGGTGGCAGCCGAGATCTCGAGCACCTGCAGGCCGCGGGCCTCGAGCTCGGGTCGGACCAGCTCGGCGAGCTCCCGCCCGTCCGGCACATCGATCTTGTTGAGCACGACCAGGCGCGGCCGATCCGACAGCGACGTCTTGTAGGCCTCGAGCTCGGCCTCGATGACGTCCAGGTCGGTGAGCGGGTCGCGGTCGGGCTCGAAGGTCGCGCAGTCCAGCACGTGCACGAGCACCGAGCAGCGCTCGACGTGCCGCAGGAAGGCCAGGCCGAGCCCCTTGCCCTCCGAGGCGCCGGGGATGAGACCGGGCACGTCGGCGACCGTGAAGACGGTGCCCCCGGCCTCGACGACGCCGAGGTTGGGGACCAAGGTCGTGAACGGGTAGTCGGCGATCTTGGGCCGGGCGGCGGAGACCGCCGCGACCAGCGAGCTCTTGCCGGCGCTGGGATATCCGACCAGCGCGACGTCGGCGACGCTCTTGAGCTCCAGCACCACGTCGGCCGACTGACCGGGTTCGCCGAGCAGCGCGAAGCCCGGGGCCTTTCGCCGGATCGAGGACAGCGAGGCATTGCCGAGCCCCCCACGGCCGCCCTGCGCCAGGACGTACCGGGTGCCGGCACCGACCAGGTCGGCGAGCTGATGGCCGCCGGCGTCGAGCACGACAGTGCCGTTGGGTACGGGCAGCTCGACGGTGCTGCCGGCGGCGCCGTTGCGCATGTCGCCCGCGCCCGGCTTGCCGCTGGTGGCCTTCTGGTGCGGGTGGTGGTGGTAGTCCAGCAACGTCGTGGTGTTGTGGTCCACGACGAGCACGACATCGCCACCGTTGCCGCCGTCGGCGCCGTCCGGGCCGCCAAGTGGCTTGAACTTCTCCCGGTGCACGCTCGCGCAGCCGTGACCGCCGTCGCCGGCAGCGACGTGCAACACGACGCGGTCGACGAACGTGGTCACAGTGCTCTCTTTCCTGGAAAGCACGAAGGGCGGGCCCGGCAAACCGGCCCGCCCTGTCGTGGAGTGCTGAGCTGGTACTAGACGGTGACGCCGACCGGCACGATGCTGACCGTCTTGCGGCCGCGCTTGGTGCCGAACAGGACCGCGCCGGCGGACAGGGCGAACAGGGTGTCGTCGCCGCCCCGGCCGACCAGGACACCCGGGTGGAAGTGGGTGCCGCGCTGACGCACGATGATCTCCCCGCTCTTGACGACCTGGCCGCCAAAACGCTTGACGCCCAGGAACTGCGCGCTGGAGTCACGACCGTTGCGGGAGGAGCTTGCGCCCTTCTTGTGTGCCATGTCCTCAGCCCTTCTCGATGCCCGTGACGCGAACCTGGGTCAGCTGCTGACGGTGGCCCTGCCGCTTTTTGTACCCGGTCTTGTTCTTGTACTTCATGATGTGGATCTTGGGGCCCTTGGTGTGGGCGACGACCTCGGCGCTCACCGTGACGCCGGCCAGTGCCGTCGCGTCGGTGGTCACGTCGGTGCCGTCCACAACGAGCAGCGCGGGCAGGGCCAGGTCCGCGCCAGGCTGGCCGACGACCTTCTCGACCTCGACGACGTCACCGACGGCGACCTTGTACTGCTTGCCGCCCGTCTTGACGATGGCGTACACGAAGGATGCTCCTCGCTGGCTTGGGAACCCGCATCTGGCGCACGGGCGGGTCGCCCGACGGCGACGCTGAGAGACTACCGGATGGCGTCGCGGCCACGCGGCCATGCGGCTACCCCACGGCCGAGCCCGCCGGCCGGCTCGCCGCGCGCCGGCGCTTCGGGACCGGCGCCTCGTCCGGCGCAGGAACCGGGGCAGCAGCCGCCGGCAGGTCCGGGACATCCAGGACCGGGAGGTCCTCCAGGCCGGCGGCCGGCTGGTCGGCCAGCTCCAGCGGGACGTCCGGCTCGTCACGGGTCGGTGCGGCCGCGTCAGCCGCGTCGGCCTCGGCGGTCTCGGCGGTCTCGGCGGTCTCGGCGGTCTCGGCGGTCTCAGCGGCCCCGTCGGTCAGCAGCTCGCGCAGCTCGTCGGAGGCGTTGACCGAACCGGCCGAGCCCTGGCCTCGACCACCGCGGCGGCGGCGCGGGCGAGCAACGCCGGACCCCTCGGTCTGCTCCGCGCCGGTGTCGGCGCCCGGCCGCTCAGGCTCGGCGCCCGGCCGCTCGGGCTCGGCGCCGGAGCCAACGGACGGCGGGGGGCCAGGCCTGGGAGCGCGCACCGGCACCTTGGGCAGCCGGTCCCGCTCGCTGCGGGCCGGGCGCTCGTCCAGCAGTTCGAGGTGGACCTGCACGCCCCGGCCGTTGCACACCTCGCAGGTATTGCTGAAGCTCTCCAACAGGCCCTGCCCCACCCGCTTGCGGGTCATCTGCACCAACCCTAGCGAGGTCACCTCGGCGACCTGGTGCTTGGTGCGGTCCCGGCCGAGGCACTCGACCAGCCGCCGTACGACCAGGTCGCGGTTGCTCTCCAACACCATGTCGATGAAGTCCACGACGATGATCCCGCCGAGGTCGCGAAGGCGCAGCTGCCGGGCGATCTCCTCGGCGGCTTCGAGGTTGTTTCGGGTGACGGTCTCCTCGAGGTTGCCGCCCTTGCCGACGTACTTGCCGGTGTTGACGTCGATCACGACCATCGCCTCGGTGCGGTCGATGACCAGCGACCCGCCGCTGGGCAGGTGCACCTTGCGGTCCAGCGCCTTGAGCAGCTGCTCGTCGATGCGGTGCCCGGCGAACACGTCCCCCTCGGCGGTCCACCGGGACAGCCGCGGCCCCAGGTCCGGGGCGACGAACTCGACGTATTCCCGGATCGTCTCCCACTCGCTGTCGCCGCTGACGACCAGCCGGCTGAAGTCCTCGTTGAAGATGTCGCGCACGACCCGGATCACCAGGTCCGGCTCGGCATGCAGCTGTACGGGGCCGCCGCCCTTGGCGGCCTTGCCGGAGATGACCTCCCACTGGGCCTGCAGACGTCGCACGTCCCCCGCGATCTCCTCCTCCGAGGCCCCCTCGGCAGCGGTACGGATGATGACGCCGGCGCCCTCGGGCACGACCTTCTTCAAGATCGCCTTGAGCCGGGTCCGCTCGCCCTCGGGCAGCTTGCGGCTGATGCCCGTCATCGAGCCCTCGGGCACGTACACGAGGTACCGGCCCGGCAGGCTGATTTGGCTGGTGAGGCGCGCGCCCTTGTGCCCGATCGGGTCCTTGCTGACCTGCACCAGGACGTCCTGGCCGCTCTTGAGGACCTGCTCGATCTTGCGGCCACCACCGCCGGACAGAGCCGCGTCGTAGTTGACCTCGCCGGCGTACAGCACGGCGTTGCGACCCTTGCCGATGTCCACGAACGCCGCCTCCATGGAGGGCAGCACGTTCTGCACCTTGCCGAGGTAGACGTTCCCGGCGTACGACGTGGCGCTCGCCTTGGTCACGTAGTGCTCGACCAGGATCTCGTCCTCGAGTACCGCGATCTGGGTCCGCTCGCCGGTCTGGCGCACGACCATGACCCGGTCAACGGCCTCACGGCGGGCCAGGAACTCGGCCTCGGTGAGGACCGGCGCGCGCTTGCGCCCGGAGTCCCGACCCTCCTGCCGCCGTACCCGCTTGGCGGCCATCCGGGTGGAACCGGCGATGCCACGCACGCCGTCCTCGTCGGCGACGCCGCCACCGTCCCGCTTGGCCCGGGACGCCCGCTCCCGCGGCTCGCGCACGTGCACCACCGTCGCGACTTCGGACTCCTCGGCCTCCTCGGCGGTCCCGGCGCCACCACTGCGCCGCCGGCGCCGGCGACGACGCGTGCCTGCTGCCCCGTCGGCACCGTCGGCGCCCTGCTCGGCCTCCTCGGCGTCCTCGGTCCCGTCGGCGTCTTCGTCGTCGGCATCATCCGCGGACCTTTCGTCGGTCGCCTCACCGGCCTCAGCCTCAGGGCGGCGACCACGGCCGCGGCGACCACGGCGGCGACGACGACTGCCGGCGCTCTCGTCGTCGTCCTCATCCGCTACGTCATCGGTGCTCTCGGCCCCCTGGGCCTCCGGTGCCGCGACTGCCTCCGGCTCGAGCATGGTCGGCAACAGCCCCGACGGGCTCACGGCCCCACTGGTGCCTGCGCGGCGGCGGCGGCGCGGAGCAGGCTCCTCGCCCCCCTCGGCGGCTGCTGGGGCGCCAGCGGGAGCGGTCGCCTCGGGAGCCTGAAAGGTCACGACCACGGCGGGTGCGCGGCTACGGCGCCTGCTGTTGGTCGGCTGCTGGTCGGGCTCGGACGGCCCAACACCGGGAGGTGTCGTCAGAGCCGGCGTCGCCACGTCGTCCTGGCCGGCCTCGACGACCGTCGCGTCTTCCTCGACGGCGTCCACGACAAACGCGCCCGGCGTCGCCAGCTCAGCGGCGACGGCCCGGTCGCCGGGGGCCAGCTCAACGGCGACGGCCCGGTCGCCGGGGGCCGGCTCCTCGCCGACACCAACACCGGCGTCAGCGGTCGCTTCGCCTTCGGGGGCCGCCGTAGTGCGCTTGCGTGGCGCGGCCTTCTTCGCCGTCGCCTTCCGGGTGCGCTTGACCGGTGCAGCGGCGGCGGCCTCCTGCCCGTCGGCAGCCGGCGCAGCACCAAAGGCAGCGTCGGTTCCGGCGGCGGTCAACGCATCGGTGCTGACCGCGGCGGAAGGTAGGGGGGCGGGCGTACCTCCCTCGGCTGAGGGCGACGCGGGGAGTTCACCCGAACCGGACTGGGCTGCGGAACCCTCCGGCTGCGCGGCAGGCGCCGAGCTCGCCTTGGTAGCCCGGCGCCGGCGGACCGCCTTGGCGGGCGCCTCCTGCGCACTGGTGGTCTCGGCGCCGGTAGCGCCCTCGGCCTGGTTGTCGTTGGTGGTGCTGTCGGTCGACTCGTCGTCGAGCACGGTGCTCCGGTCCGGCCGGCACGTGACGCATCGCGCCGACCCGGTGGGGTCGAGCCGGGCCGGCCAGGTGGCCGACGCCGGTGCAAGTCGGGTGTGCGCTCAGCCGACGGGAAGGTCGGGCTGTGCGCCGACGACTTCGTCGACCTGTCGCGTTGCCCCGTTTCCGTTCTCGCCGGGCTGTCCGGCGACGACGCGGTCGGGTGCGAGCGGGTCGGCGACCTCGCCGTCCGCAGTGAGCGGGCCCTGCGCGAGCCGGGTAGCCGCAGGCGGCACCGGGAGCACGAGGTCGCTCACGGAGCGGAGTCCGGAGAGGACGTCATCGGGCCGGACGGCAGGCGTCACGTGTCGTACGACCACGCGAAGTATCGCACACCGGATGATCCTGCCGAGGGGGTCGAGATCTGCCGTGCCCGCATCGCCGGAGCTCACGAGCAGCGAGAGGACGGGGGCCCGCGCGTCGAACCGTCGTACACCGTCCTTGGTCTTGCGCTCGACCTCGACCAGGTCAGCGGACAGGAACTGCGCCACCGCCCGCTCCAGGTCCTCGGTCGCGACCTCCGGCAGCCGGATCGACCAGGCGCTCGCCTCCACCCGGTCAGGCAGGCTGGTGCCGACGGGTGCCTCGACCGCTTCGACGAGGTCGATCCCGTCGGGCAGCGCCGCGTCCAGGGCGGCCCGGAGCCCCTCGGGGTCCCGTCTCTCAGCGAGGCTGATCTCTACGTACTCGGCCTCCGACGCCACGCCGGTCGCGGCCGCCCCGATCCAGCTGACCTTGGGATGCGGGCTGAACCCGGCGCTGTAGGCCATCGGGACCTGCGCGCGGCGCAGTGCCCGCTCGAAGACGCGGGCGATGTCGCGGTGGCTGGTGAAACACAGGCGCCCGCGCTTGGTGTAGCGCAGTCGCAGCTTCTGTACCGCAGGTGGCGGCGGGGCACCGGGCGGCTGCTTGCGGCCCACCTAGACCACGGACAGCGGCAGCAGCGTGACGCCGGTCGGCCCGATCTGGATCTCGGTACCCATCTCCGGGCACACGCCGCAGTCGAAGCACGGGGTCCAGCGGCAGTCGTCGAGGTCCTGCTCGGCGAGCGCGTCCTGCCAGTCGCTCCAGAGCCACTCCTTGTCCAGCCCGGAGTCCAGGTGGTCCCAGGGCAGCACCTCGGTCTCGGCGCGCTCGCGGGTGGTGTACCAGTCCAGATCGAGCCCGCACGCCGCCAGCTCCTCGGCCGCCGCTGTCGCCCATCGCTCGTAGGAGAAGTGCTCGCTCCAACCATCGAAGATGCCGCCGTCGCGCCAGACCCGCTCGATGACCTTGCCGATCCGCCGGTCGCCGCGCGAGAGCAGGCCCTCGACGATCCCGGGCTTGCCGTCGTGGTAGCGGTAGCCGATCGCCTTGGCCGTGCTCCGGTCGTCGTTGATGGCGTTGCGCAGCAGCTTGAGCCGCCGGTCGACGGTCTCGGCATCGGCCTGGGCCGCCCACTGGAACGGCGTGTGTGCCTTCGGCACGAACCCGCCGATGCTCACCGTGCAGCGCACATCCCGGGTCCCGGTCGCCTGGCGCCCGGCGCGGATGACCTCGCGCGCCATCGCGGCGATCTCCAGGACGTCCTCGTCGGTCTCGGTCGGGAGCCCGCACATGAAGTAGAGCTTCACCTGGCGCCAACCGGCGCCGTACGCCGCGGTGACCGTGTCGATGAGGTCCTGCTTGCTCACCATCTTGTTGATGACCTTGCGCAGCCGCTCGCTGCCGCCCTCCGGGGCGAAGGTCAGGCCGGAGCGTCGCCCGTTCCGGCTCAGCTCCTGGGCGAGGTCGATGTTGAACGCGTCGACCCGGGTGCTCGGCAGGGACAGGCTCGTCTGCGTCCCTTCGTACCGGTCGGCCAGGCCCTTGGCGATCGCGCCGATCTCGGTGTGGTCGGCGCTGCTCAGCGAGAGCAGCCCGACCTCCTCGTACCCGGTCGCCGCCAGGCCGGCCTGGACCATCTCGCCGATGCCGGTGATGCTCCGCTCCCGGACCGGCCGGGTGATCATCCCGGCCTGGCAGAAGCGGCAGCCGCGCGTGCAGCCGCGGAAGATCTCCACGCTCATCCGCTCATGCACCGTCTCGGCCAGCGGCACCAGCGGCTGCTTGGGGTAGGGCCACTCGTCCAGGTCCATCACCGTGCGCTTGTGCACGCGGAACGGCACCTCGGGGTGGTTGGGCGCTACCCGCGCGATCCGGCCGTCCGGCAGGTAGTCGACGTCGTAGAACCTCGGGACGTACACCCCGCCGGTCCTGGCCAGGGCCAGCAGCGTGTCGGCCCGGTTCAACCCGTCGCGCTTGGCCGCGCGGATGATCTGGGTGATCTCCAGCACGGCCTGCTCGCCGTCACCGAGCACCGCCGCGTCGATGAAGTCCGCGATCGGCTCCGGGTTGAAGGCCGCATGGCCGCCGGCGAGCACGATCGGGTCGTGCTCGGTGCGGTCCCGTGCGTGCAGCGCGATGCCGGCAAGATCCAGCGCCTCGAGCATATTGGTGTAGCCCAGCTCGGTCGAGAAGCTCACGCCGAGCACGTCGAACGCCTTGATCGGTCGGTGCCCGTCCACGGTGAACCCGGGTACGCCGGCCTCGCGCATCCGCCCGGCGAGGTCCGGCCACACCGCGTACGCCCGCTCGCACAGCGTCCGCGGCTGCTCGTTGAGGACCTCGTACAAGATCATGACGCCCTGGTTGGGCAGGCCGACCTCGTAGGCGTCGGGGTACATCAGACACCACCGGACATCGGCGCTGTCCCAGTCCTGCACCTGGCTGTTGAGCTCGCCCCCGATGTACTGAATCGGCTTGCTCACGTGCGGCAGCAGCGCCTCCAGGCGCGGGAACAGGCTCTCGACGGGCATGTGCCCAAGGCTACGTCCCGCCCGGCCTCCCAGCCCCCACCCGGCGATCATGTGAGCGCCGCCGGACCGGTACGACACGCCGGCGCGCCATCCGGGTGCACCGGCGGCCAGATGATCGAACCCGGCGCCCCGTCCACAACCTGGGCCGCGGACCCCTGCCAGCCCAGCGCCGCCGCCCACTCTGGGAGGCGTGTCCCCGGAACAGAGCCTCGGCGCCGGGACGGCGGGAGTGTGGACGTGGCAGGACGCGCGGCGGGCCGGCTTGACCGAGGACCAGGTCCTGGGCCGGGTGACGCGGGGCGAGTGGCAGCGCCTGCGTCGCGGGACCTACCTCGACGGCGGCGTCGTTGCCGGCCCGCTCCAAAGAGCATCGGCGGCGGTCCTGGCCTGCGGCGGGTCCGGGCGGGCTGTTGCCGTTGGGCGCACCGCCGCCCGGCTCTGGGGCTTCCCGCTGGTCGACGACGACGATCCGGCGACGGGCCGCTTCGAGGCGCACGTCGACGACGTCGCGGTGACGCGTGGGCGCGGCCGTACGCCAACCCTGCACACCCGGGAGCTGTCGCTGAGCCAAGCCGACATCGTCCATGAGCAGGACGTTCCGGTCCTGCGGCCGCAGCGCACCCTGCTCGACCTGGCCTGCGTGCTGCGCCCGGACGCGCTGGTGTGTGCCCTCGACCACGCGCTGCACAGCGGACAGACGACCGCCGCGGAACTGGCGCGGTCGGCCACGAGGCGCGCCTGGTGCCCGGGCGCACCCGCCTTCCGCGCCGCGCTCGAGCTGACCGATGCCGGGGCCGAGTCTGCGTTCGAGACGCTGACGCGTCTGCTCCTACGTCCTGTCCTGCCCGGACTCCAGTCCCAGGTCAGGGTGTACGGCCGCTGGGGCGAGGTCATCGCGCCGCTCGACCTGGCAGATCGTGAGCTGCGACTCGGGGTCGAGGCCGACGGCGCCGCCTACCACCGTGGACGGGCTGCGCAGGACCGGGCCCGCGGCCTGCGTACCGGCTGGACCATCGAGCGGGTCACCTGGTTCCAGGTCCGCTGCCAGCCGGAGCAGGTACTGGCGCGGGTGCTCAGGACGGCAGCTGCCCTCCGGCGAGCTGCGCCGTGATCACCTGGTCCCCGCGCTACCGGTCCGCCACGCCGGCGCGGCGTACAGGCACCGCGGCAGGCAGAAGATCACGCCGGCCGGCTAGAGCTCGCCGGAGCGCAGGTGCACGTTCTGCAGCAGACCCACGGCGATCAGGTTGGCGAACATCGACGAGCCGCCGTAGCTCACGAACGGCAGCGGCAGCCCGGTCACGGGCATGATCCCCAACGTCATGCCGATGTTGACGAAGCTCTGGAAGGCGAACCACGACACGACGCCGGCGGCCACCAGCCGCCCGAACGGGTCGGTGGCCCGTGAGGCGATCCGCAGCCCGCGCCACAGGACAAGACCGAGCACGCAGATGATCGAGCCGGCGCCGGCGAGGCCGAGCTCCTCGCCCGCGACGGTGAACACGAAGTCGGTCTGCTGCTCGGGAATGAAACGCCCCTGGGTCTGCGTCCCGTGGAACAGCCCCTTGCCGAGCAGGCCGCCGGAACCGATCGCCACCCGGGCCTGCTGGGTGTTGTAGCCGACGGTATGCGGCGCGGCGTGAGGGTTCGCGACGACGCGGAACCGGTCGAGCTGGTAGCTCTTGAGCACGTGCGGGGCCACGAACACCCCGGCGAGCACGCCCGCCAGCAGCAGCCCGGCGATCCAGCGCGTCGGGGCGCCGGCCACGGCCAGGACGCCCAGGATCACGAAGATGAACACCATCGTGGTGCCGAAGTCGGGCTGCAGCATGATCAGGAACATCGGGACGGCGCACAGCCCGAGCACGGCGAGGACGTCGGTGTCCCGGGGCACCGACTCGCCGTCGCGCTTCTCCCCGAGCAGCATGGCCATACCCACGACGATCGCGACCTTCGCGAACTCTGCCGGCTGCACCTGGAACCCGGCCGGCAGCACGATCCAGGAGTGTGCGCCGTTGATCGTCGCGCCGAGCGGCGACAGCACAGCCACCAGACCGAGGCAGGACAGTCCGTAGACGAACGGCGCGTACGCCCGCAGCGAGCGGTAGTCCACCAGCGCGGCGACGGTGGCCAGGCCCAACCCGATCGCGGCGTTGAGAATGTGCTTTTTGAGGAAGGCCTTCGGGTCGCCGTCGGCAGCCAGTTCCTTCTGCTGGGTGGCCGACCAGACGAGCAGCGCCCCCACCGACACCAGCGCGGACACCGCGAGCACGAGCCACCAGTCGAGCCGCCACAGCCTGGACTCGCGGCGGGCTACCGGCTCGCGCAGCGCGATCTCGCGCGGCCGCACGGCCACCGACGCCACCCGCCCGGTGGTCCAGTCGGTCACGCGCCACCCCTACGCGGCAGGGCCGGCCCCGGCGACACAGCAGCGGGCGGTGCGGTACGCGGCAACGGGACCACGGCCGGCTTCCTCGGCACCGCCGTGCCTGGCGCGGCCGTGCGACCGTCGGGCAGTACCACCGGCAGGCCGGCGGGCAGCGAACCGTTGGCGTCCAGTACCGCCTTGCGGCCCTCCAGGCCATACATGCCGTCGTACACGGCGCGGACGATCGGGGCGGCCGTCGTGCCACCGGTCCCGCCCTCGGGGACCATCGCGATCACGACGTACTTCGGGGCGGCGGCCGGGGCGAAGGAGCAGAACCAGGAGGTCGGCGACTTGCCGTTCACGTCGGCGGTACCGGTCTTGCCCGCCACCGCCAGCTGCCCGAAGGGGAATCCGGCGAAGGCGCCCTGGGCGGTACCGCCCGGTTGGGGTACTCCGGCCAGGGCGGTCCGGATGTAGGACAAGACCTCGGCGGACACCGGCAGCGTCCCCTTCTTCACGGGCGGGATCGGCGTGACCGACCGCCCGTCTGCGGCGAGCAGCCCCTTGGCGACGCGCGGGGCGTAGAGCGTGCCGCCGTTCGCGAGTGCCGCGTACGCGGTGGCCATCTGCAGCGGCGTGACGAGGACGTCGCCCTGGCCGATCGCGAAGTTGACGAGATCGCCGGCGTTGTACCGGAATCCGTCGGTGCAGTTCTCCTGCTCGATGGCCCGCACGTAGGCGCTGTAGGCAGGGTTGTTCGCCCCGGCGCAGAAGTAGCTCTTGCGCTGCTCCCAGTCCCGCTGCTTGTAGCCGCGGTCGGTGATCGTCCCGCGGGACTCCTCACCCGGGGGCAGGTCGATGCCGGTCCGGCTGCCCAGGCCGAAGGAGCGCGCCATCTTCGGGAAGACCTCGCGGGCCCGGCCCGTCGTGGCTGCGCCGCCGTCCCGCAGCCACTGGTCGAAGGCGAGCTTGTAGTAGACGGTGTCGCAGGACTTCACGAGTGCGGTGTGCAGGTCGATGTCGCCGAAGGTCTCGCCCTCGAAGTTGTGGAAGACGTTGTTGCCGACCTTGAGCTCCGGCGGACACGGGTAGGTGCCGTAGAGATCGTTGCCGGCCGCGACCGCGGCCGCCGTGGACACGATCTTGAAGGTCGACCCGGGCGCGAACAGGCCCTGCGTGGCGTTGCTGACCAGCGGATGCCGGGGGTCGTCGGCCAGGCTCGTCAGCGCCCGTCGCGAGATGCCGCCCACGAAAGCCGTCGGGTCGTACGTCGGGTTGCTCGCCAGGGCCACGACCCGTCCGGTGGCGGCCTCCATCACCACGACCGCCCCGGAGGGCGCGGCGTAGTTGCGCCGGGCCTGCTTGTCGTACTGAGTGCGCGCGGTCGCGATCCCCCGCGCGAGGGCGTCCTCGGCGACCTTCTGAACGCCCGCGTCGATCGAGAGCACCAGGTCCTGGCCGGCCTTCGGGGCGGTCGCGCCCGTGCTGCCGGTGACATTGCCGTCCTTGTCCACGACCAGCCGCTGCACCCCGTCCCGCCCGCGCAGCGCATCGTCGTACGACGCCTCGACGCCGACCTTGCCGATCAGCGTGCCGGAGGGCAGGCCGGCGTACTTCTTGACCGCCAGGTCCTCCTGCTGCACCGGACCGAGGTAGCCCAGGGTGTGGGCTGCCAGCGTGCCGCGCGGGTACTGCCGGACAGCCTGGTAGTCGGCGGTGACCCCGGTGAAGTCCTCGGCGTGCTCCTCGATCTGCAGCACGCGGGCCACCTCGCCGGGCGCGTCGGTCGCGTACTGCGCGACCGGAACCGGCTGGTAGGGCGAGCCGTTCCAGCAGCCCGGGCTCTTGGCGACCGCTCCGCCGGTCATGATCTCCCCGCAGGGGGTGATCGTCGTCGTCAGTTCCGACACCGGGATGCGCACAACGGCGGACAGCCGGGCCAGGACGTCGCGACCGCGATGGGCAGCGGTGCGCAGCAGCGAGCGGTTGACCGACACGACCAGCGCGGTGCGGTTGCTGACCAGCGGGACCCCCCGGTCGTCGAGCACCAAGCCCCGCCCGGCGGGGATCGCGACGAGCCGGACGCGGTTGGCGCTCGCGGCCTGCTGGTAGGCCGCCCCCTCGGGCACCTGCAGCTGCCAGAGCCGGCCCAGCAGGGTGAGCATGATCGACAGCACGAGCACCCGCAGGACCACGAGCCGCAGCCGGGAGCGGTCGCTCACGTGGGGCGCTCCTCACGAGCTGTTCGACGGCGATCGGTGGCAGTGCCTCAGCGGCGCAACGGGCCTTCGTCGAGGCGGCGGACCAGGCCCGCGACGACGGGGACCACGAACGGCGTCAGGACCACATCGTAGGGGACGGAGCTGCCCAGAACGCGCAGCACGGCACGCACCGTGACCCGGTTGTCACCGAGCAGGACGCCCTCGGCGGCGAAGCTCAACAGGGCCGTGAGGGCCGCGAGCGCCACCACGGCGAAGGGCTGCACCGTCGAGCGCTCGGTGTCGTCCTCGGCGAGCCCGCAGAGGTAGCCCACCACCGTGTACGTCAGGGCCAGCCGGCCCAGCTGATGGTCGGAGACGGCGTCGGCGAGCAGGCCGGCGACGAAGCCGGTGACCATCCCGGACAGCTGCCCCTCGGCGAGGGCGAACGCGACGACCAGCAGGAGTACCAGGTCGGGCGCTGAGCCAGGCAGGGGCAGCCGGCCCACGACTGTGACCTGCAGCAGCAGGGCGAGCAGGACGGTGACCGCTCCGAGCAGGAAGCGCGGCGTGCTCACCGCGGGCGTGCGGTGGGCGTACCACCGCAGGTCGCGGGCTCGGAGCCGGGACGCACCGGTGCGAGCGGCAGGCGCGGCGCGGTGCGCGGGCCGGCCGTGACGACCCCGACGAGATCAAGCGAGCCGGTGTCCACAAACGGCTGCACAACGGCGGTGCGGGACAGGGCGCTGGCGTCCGGGGCGATGCTCAGGATGCTGCCGACGGGGATGCCCGGCTGGAACGTGCCCGACCCCGAGGTGACGAGCGGGTCGCCCTTGGTGATCTTGGGCGTTTGGCCGGCGACCTGGTAGGTGAGCCGTCCTGCACCATTGCCCCGGGCCACCCCGAAGCCCGGTACGCCGGCAGGATGGGCGCCGACAGCGAAACCGGTGTCGTCCAACAGCACGACGATCGAGGTCGAGGGCCCGACGAGCTTGGTCCGGCCGGCCAGCCCCAGGCCGGTCACGACGGTCAGCCCGGCACGGACCTGGTCCCGACTGCCGACGTCAATCGTCGCCGTCCGCTCGAAACCGGAGGCCGAGCCGACCGAGACCACACGCGCGGGCACGAGCGTCAGCTGCCCGAAGTCCTTCAGCCGCAGCAGCGCCTCGACCTGGGCGTGCTCGCAGCGCAACGCGGCGCTGGATCTGAGCTCGGTCCGTAGCGCGTCGTTCTCGCGCCCCAGGCGCCTGTTGTCCTGCTGGTAGCCCGACAGGCGGGGCAGGTCACCCAGCGCCCGTCCGACCGAGCTGGCGGCGCCACCCACCGACCGCGTGACCGGCCCGAGCGCCGCATCGACACCACGGCGCAGGGCGGACAGCGGCGAGCCCTGGTCCGGCGAGGAGTCAAGGACCGTGAGGGTCAGGGCCGTCAGGGCCAACACGGCCAGGACCAGCCGGACCCGACCCGGGCCGCGCATGCGGCGGACCGCTAGCGGCGCGGCTCGGAGATCAGGACCCCACGCAGGGCCTCGAACTCCTCGACGCACTTGCCCGAACCCACCGCAACCGAGTGCAGAGGGTTGTCGGTGATGTGGACCGGCATGGCGGTCTCGTGCTTCAGCCGCTCGTCGAGCCCTCGCAGCAGAGCCCCGCCGCCAGTCAGGACGATGCCGCGGTCCATGATGTCGCCGGACAGCTCGGGCGGGCACTTGTCGAGAGTGTTCTTGACCGCGTCCACGATCTGGTTGACCGGCTCCTCGATCGCCTTACGGATCTCCTCGGCGCTGACCACGATCGTCTTCGGCAGCCCACTAACTAGGTCGCGACCCCGGATCTCGGCGTGCGGCTCGTCCGGCATCGGGAAGGCCGAGCCGATGGCCATCTTGATCTCCTCGGCGGTCCGCTCCCCGAGCATCAGGGAGTACTCCTTCTTGACGTAGCTGATGATCGAGCTGTCGAGCTCGTCCCCGCCGACTCGGATGCTCTGGCTCGTCACGATGCCGCCGAGGGAGATCACGGCGACCTCAGTGGTGCCCCCGCCAATGTCGACCACCATGTTCCCGGTCGGCTCGTGCACCGGGAGCCCGGCTCCGATGGCGGCCGCCATCGGCTCCTCGATGATGTAGACCTTGCGGGCCCCAGCCTGATAGCCGGCGTCCTTGACGGCCCGCTGCTCCACCCCGGTGATGCCGGACGGGACACAGATGACGATCCGCGGCTTGGCGAAGTGCCGGCGCCTGTGCACCTTCTGGATGAAGTACCGAAGCATCCGCTCGGTGGTGTCGAAGTCGGCGATGACCCCGTCCTTGAGCGGCCGGATGGCCACGATGTTGCTGGGCGTACGCCCGATCATCCGCTTGGCCTCCATGCCCACGGCGAGGATCCCGGTGGTGGTCGTGTTGATCGCCACCACGGACGGCTCGTTGAGCACGACCCCGCGTCCCCGGACGTAGACCAGCGTGTTCGCCGTCCCCAGGTCCACAGCCATGTCCCGGCCCAGGAACGACAATGAGCTGGAGTTCGCCATCGGCGGGAAACGACCTTCCGCGATCGGGGTCGGACCGGTTCCCCAGCCAACAGGGAGGGCGGCGGAGCGCTCACTGTAGCGGTGGTCCAAGGCGGTACCGGAAACCTCGCGGGCTCCCCTCGGAGACGGCTCGTCCCCGGCTCACCGGGCGCCTCACAGCTCCGGGAAGAAGATCCCGATCTCGCGGGTGGCGGAGGCTGGCGAGTCCGACCCGTGCACCAGGTTCTGCCCGATCTCCAGCGCGTAGTCGCCCCGGATCGAGCCGGGCGTGGCCTCGACCGGGTTGGTGACGCCCATGATCCGTCGGGTGCCGGTGACGGCGTCGGGTCCCTGGACCACCAGGGCGACGAGCGGACCACCGGTGATGAAATCGACCAGCTCACCGAAGAACGGCCGGTCCCGGTGCTCGGCGTAGTGCTCCTGCGCGCTGGCGCGGTCCAGCGTCCGCAGCTCCATCGCCACCAGGGTCAGCCCTTTGCGCTCCAGCCGGCTGAGCACCTCGCCGGCCAAACCGCGGCGGACGCCGTCGGGCTTGACGAGGACGAGGGTGCGTTCGGTGGCCACGAGATGGATCTCCTCGGTCGGTGGGGCTGGTCGCGGCAGGTTACCCGGCGCACGAGCGGGTTCATCGCGCCGTGAGCAGGGTGCGGGCCTCGCCCGCGGTCACGACCGAGCCGGTCACGAGCACACCCGCCCCGCCGTACGCCGCCTCGTCGTCCACAAGCGACATGGCCAGGTCCAGGGCGTCGTCGAGTCGTTCCTCGACATGCACCCGCTGGTCGCCGAACAGCTCCTCCGCGATCTCCCGCAGCTGCTCGACCGGCAACCGGCGCGGGCTCGAGCTCTCGGTCACCACGATGGTGGACACCGCCGGCTCGAGCACCTCGAGCATCGCCCGCACGTCCTTGTCGGCCAGGCACGCCACCACGGCCACCAGGTAGGTGAAGGAGAAGGCGTCGGTGAGCGCGCTCACGGTCGCGGCCATCCCGTGCGGGTTGTGGGCCGCGTCGACCAGCACCGTCGGGGAGGAGCGAACCACCTCGAGCCGACCGGGTGAGCTGACGTCGGCGAGGCCCTGTCGTACGGCCTCGGGGTCCAACGAGCCCGTCCCACCACCCAGGAAGGCCTCGACCGCAGCCAGCGCACAGACGGCGTTCTGCGCCTGGTAGGCCCCATGCAGCGGCAGGAACACCTCGTCGTACCGGCCGGCCAGCCCCTGCAGGGTCACCAGCTGACCCCCGACGGCGGTACGCCGGTCGACCACGCCGAACTCCAGGCCCTCTCGGGCGACCGTCGCGCCGACCTCGGCGCAGCGGTGCAGCAGGACCTCGGCTGCCTCGGGGTCCTGCGCGGCCAGCACGGCCGTGCTGCCTGGGTGGATGATCCCGGCCTTCTCGGCCGCGATCTCGGCGAGCGTCGTGCCCAGCAGCGGCACGTGATCGAGCCCGACCGGCAGCACGATGCAGGTGCCGGCCTGGACGACGTTGGTGGCGTCCCACGAACCACCGAGCCCGACCTCGAGCACGGCCAGATCGACGGGGGCGTCCGCAAAGGCCGCAAAGGCCATCGCGGTGAGCACCTCGAAGTAGGTCACCGGCATCGACGAGCGGGCGTCGACCAGCTCGACGTACGGCCGGACCTCCTCGAACACCTCGGTGAAGCGCTCGTCGCTGAGCGGGTCGCCGTCGACGGTGATCCGCTCGGTCACCGAGTGCAGGTGCGGGCTGGTGTAGCGCCCGGGCCGCAGTCCGAAGCCCCGGACGAGGGCGTCCACCATTCGCGCCGTGCTGGTCTTGCCGTTCGTCCCGGTCAGGTGCACCGACGGGTAGGCCCGCTGCGGCGAGCCCATGAGGTCGGTGAGCAACCGGATCCGGTCGAGGTCCGGCACCATCTCGGCCTCGCTGGGGAAGCGGCTCGCCAGTGCCGCAGTCACCCGCTCGAGGCTCACGCGCCTCCGCTCGCCGCCGGCACGACCGCGGCCAGCGTCACCTCGACCGCGGGTTCGCCCTGCTCGACGACGAGCTCGACCACGACGCCGGCGTTGGCGAGGTCGATCGCGGCCTCCTGCAGCAGCGCCACCCGCGCGGGGCTGTCCCGGACGGCCGCCCGGGCCACCTCGGCCCGCATGGACGCCTTCGCGTCGCTCTTGGCTTTGCGGATGCGCCCGAGCACCTCACCGGCGACGGCCAGCACTGCGGGGTCACCGTCGGCCTGGAGGTCGGCTCCGCCCGGCCAGCTCGCTTGGTGCACCGAGCCCTGCTGCCACCAGGACCAGACCTCCTCGGTCGCGAACGGCAGCACGGGCGCGAGCAGGCGCAGCAGCACGTCGAGGGCGATGCGCAGCGCGCGCGCGGCGGACTGGGCGGCCGGCCCCTCGCCATACGCCCGGGTCTTGACGAGCTCGATGTAGTCGTCGCAGAAGGTCCAGAAGAAGGTCTCGGTGCGCTCGAGTGCGCGCGCGTAGTCATAGCTCTCGAAGGCGGCGGTGGCGGCCGCAACGACCTCGTTGAGCGCGGTGAGCATGGCCCGGTCGAGCGGTTCGGTGACCGGCCCGTCCGCGGCGACCGGGAAGCCCAGGACGAACTTCGAGGCGTTCAGCAGCTTCACCGCGAGCCGGCGGCCGATTTTCATCTGGCCGAAGTCGACAGCGGTGTCGGTGCCGGGCCGGCCGCTGCAGGCCCAGTAGCGCACGGCGTCCGAGCCGTACTGCTCCAGCAGGGGCAGCGGAGTCACGACGTTGCCCTTGGACTTGCTCATCTTCTTGCGGTCCGGGTCGAGCACCCAGCCGTTGATCATGGTGTCCCGCCAGGGCAGCGCGTCGTGCTCCTGGTGGGCCCGCACGACGGTCGCGAACAGCCAGGTACGAATGATCTCCGGGCCCTGCGGCCGCAGGTCCATCGGGAACACCCGCGACCACAGATCGGGGTCGTCCTCCCACCGCCCGGCGATCTGCGGGGTGAGCGAGGACGTCGCCCAGGTGTCCATCACGTCGGCATCGCCGACGAAGCCCCCGGCGACCCCGCGCTGCTGCTCGGTGAATCCGGCCGGCACGTCGCTGCTCGGGTCAATCGGCAGGTCGCTCTCCCGCGGCGCGATCGGTCCGTCGTACTGCGGCTGTCCGGCGCCGTCCAGGCGGTACCACAGCGGGATCGGTACGCCGAAGAAGCGCTGGCGACTGATCAGCCAGTCACTGTTGAGGCCGCTCACCCAGTTCTCGTAACGCGCCTGCATGTGGGCCGGGTGCCAGGCCAGCGCAGCACCGCGGGCCAGCAGCTGCTCGCGCACCTCACGATCACGGCCGCCGTTGCGGATGTACCACTGGCGGCTGGTGACGACCTCCAGCGGCCGGTCGCCCTTCTCGTAGAACTTCACCTGGTGGGTGATCGGCCTCGGCTCACCGACCAGGTCACCGGACTCCCGCAGCAGCTCGACGATCCGCCGTTGGGCCTGCTTGGCGGTCTTGCCTGCCAGCTCGTCGTAGGGCCCACCGACGCCGTCGGGCGCGCTCGGCAGGAACCGGCCGTCGCGACCGATGGTGCTGCGCACCGGCAGGTCCAGCTCGCGCCACCACACGACGTCGGTCGTGTCCCCGAAGGTGCAGATCATGGCGATGCCCGACCCCTTGGCCGGGTCGGCCAGCTCGTGCGCCCGCACCTCGACCTCGACGCCGAACAGCGGCGTGGTGACCGTGCTCCCGAACAGCGATTGGTACCGCTCGTCGTCCGGGTGCGCGACGAGCGCCACGCAGGCCGGGAGCAGCTCGGGGCGGGTGGTCTCGATGAACACCGGGCCGGCCCCGTCGCTCCGGGCGAACCCGATCCGGTGGTAGGCGCCAGGCTGCTCACGATCCTCCAGCTCGGCCTGCGCGACCGCGGTGCGAAAGTCCACGTCCCACAGCGTCGGCGCCTCCTGCGCGTAGGCCTCGCCGCGCGCCAGGTTGCGCAGAAAGGCCCGCTGCGAGGCGCGCTGGGACTCCGGCCCGATCGTGGTGTAGGTCTGCGCCCAGTCCACCGACAGCCCGAGCGTGCGCCAGAGCTGCTCGAAGGCCTTCTCGTCCTCCTGCGTCAGGCGAAGGCACAGCTCCACGAAGTTGCGCCGGGCGATGCTCACCGGCTCCTTGCCCGGCGCATCGGGCGGCGTGTAGTCCGCGTCGTACGGCAGGGAGGGGTCGCACCGCACGCCGTAGTAGTTCTGCACCCGGCGCTCGGTGGGCAGCCCGTTGTCGTCCCAGCCCATGGGGTAGAACAGCGTCTTGCCGAGCATCCGCCGGTACCGGGCAATGCTGTCGGTCTGCGCGTAGCCGAACACCGAACCCATGTGCAGTGACCCGCTGACGGTCGGGGGCGGGGTGTCGATGGAGAACACCTGCGCCCGCTCGGCCGTCCGGTCGAAGGCGAACGTCCCCTGCTCGGCCCACCGGGCGTCCCACGTCGCCTCGAGGCCGTCGAGGGTGGGCTTGTCGGGCACACGGCCGGCTCTGGTCACGTCGTCGAGTCTAGGGAGGGCCTCGGACAGCTTCCCTAGGCTGCGGTGGATGACCGGGACCGACGACCTCGTGCTGGACCAGACCTGGGCCTACGGGCCGGGCATCACCCACGGCGGCTTCCTGCTGCAGACGCTGGCCGCTGCCGCCGTGACCGAAGCGCACCCGGACCCCGTCGCCGTCAGTGCCCACTTCCTGTCCGCTCCCCGACTCGGGCCCGCGCAGGTCGTCGTGGAAGCGCTGCGGACAGGCCGGTCCACCTCGACGACGCGCACCCAGCTCGTCCAGGGCGGCCGCACCTGCCTGGACGCCGTCGTCACCTCCGGTCGCCTGCCTGAGACCACCGAGCCGACGTACGTGGACGGCGCCCCGCCCGCGCTGCCCCCGCTCCAGGACTGCCGGCGTAACGGACCCGCGCCTGGACACGAGCGAAACGGGATCACCGAACAGCTCGACATCCGCCTGGACCCGGCCGCCTCGGCCTGGCTGGGCGAGAGGTCCGACCGAGCCGAGGTACGGGGCTGGCTGCGGGCCGCGGACGGCAGCGACGCGTCCACCCTGTCGCTGGTCTGCCTGGCCGACGCGCTCCCGCCGGTGACGTTCTCCCTCGGCCTGCTGGGCTGGGTGCCGACGGTGCAGCTCACCGTCCACGTCCGCGCCCGGCCGGCGCCGGGCTGGATCCGTGCTGTGCAGCGCGCCGTCCTCGTACAAGGGGGCTGGCTCGATGAGCAGTGCGAGCTGTGGGACTCCAGCGGTTGCCTGGTCGCGCAGGCCAGCCAGTTGGCGATGTACCGGCGCTGATGGAGCGGGCGGCCCAGTGTTCCAGGCGCCCGTCCTGATCGGCCGACGTGGCGTCGTCCTTGGCTAGGCCGACTTCTCGCGGCGTTCGCGGGCGCGGGTCGGCGGCGCGGCGTCCCGGGGGATGAGGGTCGGGCTGACGTGCTCGAGCACGACCTCGCGGGTCACCTGGCAGGTGGCGATGTCCGCGCGGCTGGGCAGGTCGTACATCACCGACTGCAGCACCTCCTCCATGATCGCGCGCAGCCCGCGGGCGCCGGTCCGGCGTTGCATAGCCTGGTCCGCAATGGCCTCGAGCGCCGCCGCGTCGAAGCTGAGCCCCACACCGTCGAGGTCGAACAGCCGCTGGTACTGCTTGACCAGCGCGTTCTTGGGCTCGGTGAGAATGGCGATCAAGGCGTCCCGGTCCAGGTTGCGCACGCTCGTCAGCACGGGTAGCCGCCCGATGAACTCCGGGATCATGCCGAACTTGATTAGGTCTTCGGGCATGACGTCGCCGAAGACGTCGTCGCCGTCCACCTCGCGCTTAGAGCGCGGTTCACCGGTGAAGCCGATGCCGGTGCGATTGGTCCGGGCCTTGATGACCTGGTCCAAGCCGGCAAACGCGCCACCGACGATGAACAGCACGTTCGTGGTGTCGATCTGGATGAACTCCTGGTGGGGGTGCTTGCGGCCACCCTGCGGGGGAACCGAGGCGGTCGTGCCCTCGAGGATCTTCAGCAGGGCCTGCTGAACGCCCTCGCCGGACACGTCCCGGGTGATCGACGGGTTCTCGCTCTTGCGGGCGACCTTGTCGACCTCGTCGATGTAGATGATCCCGGTCTCGGCCTTCTTGACGTCATAGTCAGCAGCCTGGATCAGCTTGAGCAGGATGTTCTCGACGTCCTCCCCGACATACCCCGCCTCGGTCAGGGCGGTGGCGTCGGCGATCGCGAAGGGGACGTTCAACATCTTCGCGAGGGTCTGGGCCAGCAGCGTCTTGCCGCAGCCGGTGGGGCCGAGCAGCAAGATGTTGCTCTTCTGCAGCTCGACCGGGTCCTTGTCGTGGGTACCGGCCTGGACGCGCTTGTAGTGGTTGTAGACCGCGACGGCCAGGGTCCGCTTGGCGGTGTCCTGGCCGATCACGTAGCCGTCGAGGAAGTCGTAGATCTCCCGCGGCTTGGGCAGCTCGTCCCACTTGAGCTCGGAGCTCTCGGAGAGCTCCTCCTCGATGATCTCGTTGCACAGGTCGATGCACTCGTCGCAGATATACACACCCGGGCCGGCGATGAGCTTTTTGACCTGCTTCTGCGTCTTGCCGCAGAACGAGCACTTGAGCAGGTCGCCGCCGTCGCCGATGCGTGCCACCGCTACCTCGTCCCTGTCCCCCGACGACGGTCCGTCGGACTCTGTCCCGCCGACGGTACCGCCGGAGGCACTGCTGCGTCGTGCACTCAGCCGACCCGCCACCGAGCCCATGGGATCGGTGGCGGGTGAGCTCAGCGGCCGGCGCCGATCACCGCCGCGGTCTTGCGGGTCGAGACGACCTCGTCGACCAGGCCGTACTCCACCGCCTCGCGGGCGGTGAGGATCTTGTCCCGCTCGATGTCCTTGCGGACCTTGTCCAGGTCCTGACCGCTGTGGTTGGCCAGCATCTGCTCGAGCAGATCCCGCATCCGCATGATCTCGCGAGCCTGGATCTCGATGTCGGAGCTCTGACCCTCGCCACCGCCGGAGGGCTGGTGGATCAGAATCCGGGCGTGCTCCAGAGCTAGCCGTTTGCCCTTGGTGCCGGCGGCCAGCAGCACCGCGGCGGCCGAGGCGGCCTGGCCCATGCAGATCGTCTGGATCTCGGGCTTCACGAACTGCATCGTGTCGTAGATCGCTGTCAGCGCGGTGAAGGAGCCACCGGGGGAGTTGATGTAGATCGAGATGTCGCGGTCGGGGTCCTCGGACTCCAGGTGCAGCAGCTGGGCCATGACGACGTTCGCGACGCCGTCATCGATGGGCGTGCCCAGGAAGATGATGCGTTCCTTGAGCAGGCGGCTGTAGATGTCGAACGAGCGCTCACCGCGGCTGGTCTGCTCGATGACGATCGGGATGGTGTAGTTGGTGACCTCGTCGAAGCTCATGGTCGCAGTCCTCCTAGGGCCGGGTGCCGGCGCCGGAGGGCACCTGGGTTGCGCCGCTGACGACGTGATCGACGAAGCCGTACTCCTTGGCTTCCTCCGCCGAGAACCAGCGGTCCCGGTCGGAGTCCTTCTCGATCTGCTCGACGGTCTGCCCGGTGTGGAAGGCGATCCGCTCCTGCATGATCCGCTTCGTGTAGAGCATCTGCTCGGCCTGGATGGCGATGTCGATGGCCGTCCCGCCGATGCCGCCGGACGGCTGATGCATCATGATCCGCGCATGCGGCAAGGCGTAGCGCTTGCCCTTGGCCCCGGCCGCGAGCAGGAACTGCCCCATCGAGGCTGCGAGTCCCAACCCATAGGTGGACACGTCGTTGGCGACGAACTGCATGGTGTCGTAGATCGCCATGCCGGCGGACACCGATCCGCCAGGGGAGTTGATGTAGAGGTTGATGTCGCGGTCGGGGTCCTCGGCGGCGAGCAGCAGCAGCTGGGCGCAGATGGCGTTGGCCATCTCGTCCATGACGGGCGAGCCGAGGAAGATGATCCGCTCCTTGAGCAGGCGGTTGAAGACCTGGGCGTCCAGGCCCATGCTCTCCGCACCGCCGCGCAGGCTCGGTTGGGCCGTCGCGGTCCCGAGCAAGCTCGGTACGACGAGTCCCGTGGACGGGTTGAGGTGGCTCACGACGAACGCCCTTCGGGTGGTCTGGCACAGGACCGCTGGACGGCCCCGATCTGTCGAGGACACTAACCCGGCCCTGCGACAGGACACTCCGTCCCGGGAGTCGTTTCGCTCTGGGCGCACGCCCTGCGGCGCGCAGGGCCCCCCGACCGGGCGCTAGTGCCCGACCTCCTCGTCGAGGTAGTGCACCGCACCGTCCGCGTGCAGGTGATAGGGCCGCCCCTCGTCGTCGGTCTCCACCTCGGCCTCCGGGCTGTCCATGTCGTCACGCAGCTTTTCGAGGTCGACCGGGTTGCCGGACGTGTCGGTGATCGTCGCGCTCTCCATCACGGTGGCAAGTGCCTTTCCTCTGCGCACCTCGTTGACCAGGCCCGGGAGCATCCCGCTCTCCACAAGCTGGTTGGCGTACTCCTGAGGCGGCATGCCGGCGCGCGCCGCCCGGCGTACGACCTGGTCGGAGAGCTCGCTGTCGGTGACGTCTAGCTCCTCGACGTCGGAGATGGTGTCGAGCACCAGCTGGGCCTTGACCGCCTCACGAGCAGCGCCCATCAGCTCGGTCTCGAACTCCTCCGCCGACTTGCCCTCGCTCTCCAGCCAGCTCGAAAGGCTCTGGCCGGCGCGCTGGAGCTGGTCGTCGGTGGACCGGCGGCGCCACTCGAGCTCGGTCTCGAGCACGGTCTCGGGCATCGGCACGTCGAGCTGAGCCAGCAATGCCTCGAGCACCTTGTCCCGCGCCTCGACGCCTTGCTGCAACCGCTTGGCGCGGTCCAGCCGGCTGCGCACGTCCTCTCGCAGCTCGGCTGCGCTCTCGAAGCCGGCCGCATCACTGGCCCACTGGTCGTTCAACTCCGGCAGCTGCCGCTCGTTGACGGTACGGACCGTGACGGCGACGTCTGCCGTCCTGCCCTCGAGCTCGCCGGCAACCAGCACGGTCTGGAAGGTGCGTGCATCCCCGGCGAGAGCGCCCATGACCGCGTCGTCGAGCCCGGCCAGCAGGTTGCCCGAGCCGACCTCGTAGGACAGCCCGGACGCCGTACCGCCCGGAACCTCCTCACCGTCCAGCGTGGCCACCAGGTCCAGCGCCACGAAGTCGCCCTCACCCACCGCCCGCTCGACCGGGGACAGCGAGGCGAAGCGCTCGCGCAGGCCCTCCAGTTGCTCGTCGATCTCCTGCTCGCTGACGGTCACCTCGTCTACGACGACCGACAGCCCGTCGTAGGACGGGAGCGTGATCTCGGGACGTACGTCGACCTCGGCCGTGAAGCTCAGCCGCTCGCCATCGGAGAGCTCGGTGACCTCGACCTCGGGTCGGCTGACCGGAGCGATCTTCTCGGACTCGACCGCCTCGCCGTACAGCCGCGGCACCGCCACGTTCATGGCTTCCTCGAGCACCACGCCACGCCCGACCCGCTGGTCCAGGATCCGCGGCGGAACCTTGCCCGGCCGGAAGCCTTGAACCTTGACCTGCGCGCCGATCTTCTTGTAGGCGCTGTCCAACTCCGGCTTGAGCTCGTCGAAGGTGACCTCGACCAGGAGCTTGACCCGGGTCGGGCTCAACGTCTCGACGGAGCTCTGCACAGGGGTGTTCCTCTCGTGGCGCGGATGGGTCGCGGACCGGTCGGGGCGGGGAGACTCGAACTCCCGATCTCCTGCTCCCAAAGCAGGCGCGCTAGCCACTACGCTACGCCCCGCGTGACTGCGCCAGACTGTAGTGGTCGGCGCCTGCGCGGGCGTAGCTCAATGGTAGAGCCTCAGTCTTCCAAACTGATGGTGCCGGTTCGATCCCGGTCGCCCGCTCCAACAAAACCGCAGGTCAAGGGCTATGTCGTGGACCCAGCGGCGTCGCTCGGCTGATGGAACGGCCTCTTCGTGCCCGCCGCGTGCCCGTAGCGCCGGGATGTGCCCGGGTGTGGGCGTATGGCGGCGGACGCTCTTGCCGGCAACGCGCACAGCTGGCGCCAGCGTGAGAAGGACCCCGCGTGAAGGGCAACCGATCTGTCGTCGGGGCGCTGCACCACGCTGGTCTACACAGACTTCTGTGTACTCTGAACTGTGAGCATCGCAGACGCTGAGCCGGTCCCGATCACCCAGGCCAGCCGACGAGGGGTGTCTCGGCTCGTGGCCGACGCCGAGAACGGGCACCCCACGATCCTGCGCCGGCATGCCGAACCGGTCGCTGCGCTGATCAGCTACCAGGAGCTCCTGCGGCTGCAGGCCCTCGAGCGCGACCTTGTCGACGTGGCGCTCGTGCTGGCCAGAACCGCGACCGATAGCGGCAACCGGACCTCCCTGGGCACGGTGATCGAAGCCTTTGGGTACACGCCGGCTCAGCTCGACGCCATGGACGACCCCCGCTGACCTGTGCCCGCCAAGAAGCGCACATCCCGCGTCCCTCGGCCATCGGGCGGCGCTTCATCACCCCCCGACGCTGCGGCCGCCGCCGAGGTGTGGCTGACCGACCCGGCGGTGGAGGACCTGCACCGACTCGACGGTGCACCGTTGGTCTGGGCGTTGAAGAAGATGCTCCTGCTGCAGAGCAACCCGCTCGCCGGCGAACCGCTGCTCGGGTCGCTGGTTGGCTACCGCAAGCTCATCGTCGGGAATCGGGACTGGCGCCTCGTCTGGCGCACCAGTCTGGATGCGCGCGGCAGCCTCACGGTCGAGATCGCAGAGGTATGGGCGGTCGGGGCGCGCTCCGACGGCGCCGTCTACTCCGAGATGACCAGACGGGTCCGCTCTCTCGGTGACACTCCGCTGCGCCGATCGCTGTCGGCGATCCTCGACGACCTCAGCACCCGAGCCAAGGGTGTCAGCGCGCCACCCCCGGCCGAACCGCCAGCACGGCCCGAGCAGTGGCTCGTCGACCGGCTCGTCCACGCCGCGGGTCTCGACCTCGGGACCGTCCTGGCCATGACGAGCGAGCAGGCCGTTGACGCGTGGACCGACCACATCGCCGGGCACCGCTGACCCCTCGGCCGAGGTGAGGCGCTCACCGCAGACGTGAAGCCTTCCTGGGGCGGATACACCTCGGGCTCTCCGCTACGCGCCCTTCGCCTGCGGCCGCGCCCGCCCCTGGGCGTGCAGCGGCGGGCCGGTGCCGCCCGCGTGCTCGAGGTCGGAGGCGTCGCCGATGGCCAACCTGGACAAAGCGGCGGCGATGGCTTGATCGCGGTCGGCGGTCGCGTGCTGGTAGATCAGCGCGGCTCGCATGGACGCATGACCCATGCGCGCCATCAGCTCCTTGGTGCTGGCTCCGGTGGCCGCAGCGAGAGTGTTGCCGGTGTGGCGCAGGTCGTGGAAGCGGAACGCCGGCAGGCCAACACTCCCCCGCGCCCTCGCCCACGTCGTACGAAAACCGCCCCTGGTGAGGGGTCGACCCAGTCCGTCGGTGAAGACCAACGAGGAGGCTAAGTCCGGATAGGCGTACAGGTGCGCACGCAGCTCGGCGAGCAGGTGCGGAGGGATGTGCACGGTCCGGACGCCGGCTGCGCTCTTGGGGGTGTCCAACACCAGGCTGTTGTCCTGCAGCTCGACGTACTGCCGGTCGATCGTCATCGTCCCGCGGTCGAGGTCCAAGCGGTCGTAGCTCAGAGCGACGAGCTCTCCCCAGCGGGCGCCTGACCACGCCGCCAGCAGGATGAACATGCGATAGCGAGCCGGGACGGCGTCCGCGAGAGCCTGTACTTGCATAAGGGTGGCCACGCTGCGCTCCGCACTGCGGGCCACCCCGGCGCCACGCACGGTGCACGGGTTGCGGGTGAGCAACTCGTCGGCCACGGCGGTGTTGAGCATCGCGCGGAGCAACGCGTAAGCCTGGCGCGTAGGGGTTGGCGAGAAATCCCGGGACAAGGTCGCGTGCCAGGCCCGCACAACGGTCGGAGTGATCTCATCGAGCGTCAGGTGTCCGAGCTGCGGGAGGACGTACTTGTCCAGCAGCCACCGGTAAAGCTCCCTGGTGCGGATCTTCAGGTCGGCCCGGGCCGGGAGCCAGCTGTCGGCGTAGGTGGACAGCACGAGCTGGCGCGAGTGCGGGTCGACCCACTGGCCCCGCGCCATGTCGGTCTCGACGGCGGCGAGCCACTTGTCCGCGGCGGTCTTGGTCGCGAAGGTGCTGGGCGCTGAATGGTCACGACCGTCGGGGGTACCGAAGCGGGCCTGCCAGCGACCTGACGGCAGTTTCCGGACTCGGCCGAACCGGCGCCGAGCGGCCATGCTGACTCCTTGATCGTGAGTACAGGCGGGGACCCCATCAGGCCCCTGCGCGCCGGGCGGCGCCAGGGGTCACGGCCGATCTGTGGATGCCGTCGCGGCTGTGGACAGCCGGGGCCTTGCGGCGAACTGGGCCTCCCGAGGCTCACGGCCTACACCGGGTCTCGGGGCCGAAGCCGGCGTGGCTGCGTCAGCCGGCTGAGCACCTTTTAGCCGGCTGCGCGTAGCTGCTCGAGGAAGGCATTGAGCGCGTCGGTGGGGACACGCCGGCAGGCGCCGATGTGGACAGACGGAAGCTGACCGGTCTGCATCAGCTCGTAGACCTTGGACCGGCCGATGCCCAGTGCAGCCGCGGCCTCGGTCGGGGTGAGCAGCAGCTTGTTCATGTCGTCCTCCATGATCGCGAGGGCGTCCGGACAGGCGTGTCTGAACTGTCCCCTCACTGGTGGTAAGTGCGGCCGCAGGGGGGTCTGTGACAAACGATCTTGGATCGTCCCGTTGCCGACCCTGGCCGATCCCCCGTACCTAACCCACCCCGGCCAACACAAGACCCTTGCCGGTACGCCTGGTCCCCCACCGGCAAGGGTTGTGACCCGCGCCGGCAAGGGCCCGCCCTCCACTGGCCTTCTCACCGCGCACGACGAGGAGGGCTTGCCGGTGCGGGTTCGGCCAGGCGACCGGACCAGCTCGACGGGGACAGGACCGGGTCGCGGGCAGGCCGGCTGCCCGACGTCCGTGTCGTCTGTGGTGTTGCTGTCCGTCCGGGAACGACGCTGGCGTACGCGGTGTCGGTGCGTCGGGACTGCTCGGCGGTGAGCAGCTCGGTGGCCCGTCGGGCGGCTGCTGCCTGGGCGGTCCGGCCTTGCTGCTCGCGCAGGCCGGCCAGGGTCAGGCTCAGTCGGTGCAGCTGGTCCAGGATCTGCAAGAGCTGGCGGGTGTCGGCGGCACGGACGAACTCCATGCCGCGCAGCCCCCCGGCCGCCCGGCGAGTCCGGCGGGCCTGGCCGGTCGGGATGGGTGGGTGGCGGCGCAGCCCGCGGGCCGCCCGGTCGTAGGCATTAGCGGCGCGGTGGAGCGGCCCGGCCCCGGACCGTTCGGTGAGGCGCCCGACTGCGGCCAGGACCTCGCCCGCAGCGACCGCAGCAGCCTCCGCCATCGCCCGCGCCGCCGGTTCACCGCTGGCAGCAGCTCTGAGCTGCTCGTCCGCCCGGCCGATGGCCCGTCCGGCGGCGTCCCACAGAGCGAGGCGTTCGGACGGGTCCAGCTCGACCCCGCCTCGCACCGTGCGGCCTCCGGTCGCGGCTTGCCGGGACGGGGTGCCTTCGCGGCACCACCGCGCCTGCAGCTGCGGGAACGTGAGGTCCGGCGCGAGCTTGCCGCCGCCGAACCACACCGGCTCGATCCCCTCGGCGGCGTCCGCCCCGCTAGCGCGAACAGCGACGGCGTAGCCAGTGACCTGCTCGGGGTCCAGCGTGCTCATCCGCGGCCGGACCAGCACCCCATCCCGGCTGAGCCGCTCGCTGAACTCGGTGAAGCTGTTCGCGCCGGCCAGCGCCGCCCGGACCTTGCCGCGCAGGACCTCCCGGTCCGGACCAGCCGGCGCCGGCCTGCTCCGCTCAGCGCGCTGCTGGACCTGCCGGACGTGCCGACGCTGCTCGGCCCGGCTGGTCTGCCGATCACCGGTCCGATCTGCCGGTGAGGTTCTCGTCAGCCCGTAGCGGTCCTCGACGGCGAGGCTTGCCTCCCGGGCCCGGTAGAAGTCGTTGCGCGGCCAGATGCGCTTGCCGTCCTGCCGGGCCAGCGTCGCGACGACGTGGACGTGGTTGTCGGCATGTCGGACCGCGACCCACCGCACCGACAGCTCATCGCCGCGCGGTGCCAGCCCGATCCGGTGCACGTACTCCCCGACCACATCGGCCCACTCCCCGTCCGACAGGGTCCGGTCGGTATCGGCGGCGCTGATCGCCAGGTGGTACACCGGCCGGGCGTGCTGCCACTCCTGCTTGCCCAGGCCGGCAGCGAGCAGCGGCGCGTTCAGCGCCGCGGCAAGGGTCCCCAGGTCACGACCGCCTGCGTCACGGCGGGGGGGCTCCAGGGCATCGACACCGTCCCACGCCGCGATCAGGTGAGCGTCGGTGTGGGGGGCGCTCAGGCCGTACTCGCCGGCCGCGCCCTCCCGGAACAGGTAGCCCAGCAGCCGCCGGACGTCGCTCCCGCGCTGGCACACCTTGCCGATCACCGCGGACCCTGCGGGTCAGCCGTGCCGGCCGGCAACCCGGCAGGTCGCGGCGTCCGCACTCAGCACCGCCTGATGGGCCCCCGCCACCGCCCGGGACAGCCAGACCGGGGCGTCGCCGGTGCTGTGCAGCGCCGCGACGGCCTGGTTGACGTTCACCGCGTACCGGCGGATCGCCAACCGCAGGCGCAGCAGCTCGGTTAGCAGCTCCCGGTCGGCTGCCTGCGACGGAGGCGGGCCCTCCCCTGCCACCGACAGGCCAGCGCCGCCAAGGAACCCAGCGACCGTCAGGCCAGCCCGGCCAGCCGCCGCCGCGAGCACAGCGTGCTCGCTCTCGTCGTAACGCACCTTCACCACCCTGTCGCGGGCCGGGAACCGGTGCTGGCGATGCCGAACCACCCTCGTCGCAACCGGCGCCTCAACGCCCACGGCGTCATCCAACGCCGGGCTCACGACCTCCCCCTCTTCGCGGTCCATGGCACCAGGAAAGAGGCCAGGAGCAACGACTTCCAGCGGCCCCGACGGTCGTTGTCAAAACGTCATCCGCACCCGTCCGCGCCCGTTCTCCGGGCTCGCGGGCCTCTGCTGGGGCGGGGCTCAACCGCGTCCGGACCCCAGACCTCAGGGGCGAAGGTGATCTGCGAGCTCTTGTAAGGCGCTATCTGTGCGGTCTTTGCGCTCGTAGGGACCGGGCATGACGAACACCGCCCGCCGGCCAGCCGCGCGGTGGGTAACAAGCCATGTCCTCAAAGCCGTGGCCTGTCGACGTGGCCAGCCTCGGAGCAGTGTGGGGTCCACGCGCACGCGCTCACCAGGTCGACGGCGGTCACGACCGGTCATGTCCTCAACGCCCTAGCCGTGGGTTGCTAAGAGCTCGGCCTGCTCCGGGATGAGTTCGACGGTCTTGAGGATGGCGGCGCGGACGTCGCCGAACAGCCGCACGTCGTTGCGGATCGCAAGCGCCTCGTCGCGACTGGCGCACGGCGAGAAGGCGTTGGTGAGGGCTAGGACCTGGTCGCGGAAGCGGGTCTTGCGGTCCGGGTCGCTCATCACGACGTCAAGCACGGTCGCGTACGCCGCCATCCGCTGGGCCGCGGGCAGTCGCGGGTCAGCCTCATACGCGCAGCCGTGCGGCAGCCCGCGGACGATGTCGTGCTTCTCGAGCATCGCAGCGACCATCTGCTCGTTCGGCACGCCGGCCTGCTCGCGGTCGGTAGGTAAGTACTCCGCCAGGGCCTGCCGCAGGTTGGTGGCGACGCCCAGATAGTCCACGATCAGCCCGCCGGGCTTGTCGCGGAAGGTGCGGTTGACCCGGGCGATGGCCTGCATGAGGCCGGCGCCCTGCATCGGCTTGTCGATGTACATCGTGTGCGTTGCAGGGGCCTCGAAGCCGGTCAGCCACATGTCTCGGACGATGACGATCTCCAGCGGGTCGTCCGGGTCCTAGGCCCGCGCCTTGAGCTGCTTGCGGACGTCCTGGGAGTGCAGGTGCGGCTGGTAGCGCGCTGGGTCGGCCGCCGAGCCGGTCATTACGACCTTGACGACGCCGCGGGCCGGGTCGTCGTCGTGCCAGGACGTCGCCGGCAGCGGTGCGGTGCTCGACCGGCACGCCGCGGGTGAGCAGCTGGTGGACGCGCTCGTTCTCTGCGAAGGCGTCCACCAGCTGCTCCGCCCGCAGGAGCCTTGTGACGGCCTGGTTCGACGACGCCCGCAGGCAGGTCGGGGTTGATCCGCAGGGCGGCGGCGCGCAGGCGGCCGGTCAGGACGACCTGGTCGTACGAGGAGCGTTCAGGTGCGGTGCCCCCGGGCGCAAGGATGACTCCGGCGAGGGTGGCGTAGCCCAAGGAGCGGAACCAGTCGAGGGCCGCCTCCGACGACACTCTCGGTGATCCCGCCGCCCCTCATGGCTTTGTGCTCTCCGGGTCCGGCTGATACGGCACGAGGATGACGCTGCGGCCGTCGCGGCCACGGATGTGCACATGCCTTCCGGCTTCCACCTCCCGGATCAGCGCGTGCAGGTGGGTCCTGGCGTAGGACAGCGTGACGACCCGCTCGTCGTCGGGTTCCTCAGGCATCCAGGAACAGCCGCAAGGTCCGGGACACCGACAGCATCACCAGTGGGTCCACGCGACCGAGGGGGCGCAGCAACCGACGTTCGCTGATCGCGCGGATGTCCTCACAGCGGGCGTACGAGATCTCGTCCAGGCCGTTCTGCTCTGTGGCCTCCACCTCGATCCGAGTCGGGAAATCGTGCGACGTCCTCGTCATCGGCAGGACCGTAAGGGTGGAGGCGTGGCCGTTCCAGCTGTCAGCCGACACAACCAAGGCCGGCCGAATCTTGCCCTGCTCGTTCCCCAACGGGACACCGAAGTCAGTGAGCCAGGTCTCCCCTCGTCGGGCCCTAGTCACGGTCGAGGCCATCGGCGACCGACAGTTCCCACACCGGGTCCTCATCGAGCTCGACCGGATGCCGCCGCAGGGCTTCCTGGGTCTTGCGCCAGAACTCAGCGGTCTCCAAGGCCTCCAGCGCGTCGTCAACCACCTCACCGATCGAGCTGCCGCGCTGGGCCGCGAGCGCCGCAGCCCGCGCTCGTGTCTGTTCGGACACCCGCACTGTCGTCGCCACGGACCACAGCATACGCTCCTGCACGCCCAAGCGCATACGTGTGCCGATCAGGCCGTTACGCCTCCTGCACCCGGATGCGACCCGACAGCAGTTCCGGCAGCAGCGTGTCACGCAGAGCCGCGAGGGTGGGGATCTCGCGTTCGGCGAGCAGCAGCCGGTCCCACAGTGGTCCGAGGCGGGCATCGAGTCGCGGGCTTCCGACGGGATGTGGTGGTCGGAGTCAGGGTCGGCGAGCGCGGTCTCGAGCGCGAGGCGCCGGGCCGTGAACGCGTCCGAGACGTACTTGAGGAAGACCAGGCCGAGTACGACGTGCTTCTACTCCGACGCCTCCAGGATTCCGCACAGCTTGTCGGCGGCGTCCCAGAGCGCCGCCTCCAGCGACTTCACCGGCTTGCCGCTGGCCTTGCGTGCCCTGCCACGTCCCCGCCCTCTGTCGCGCTACGAGGGCCTGAACCTACCGATGTGCGGCTGACGCCATGCCAGCCCTCGCTGGCGGCCACTTAACCCGTTGGATGTGATCCTCCACCGATGTCCGTGATGGAGCCGCCGGACAGCCCAGGCAGAGGCATGGTGCAGAGATGGACAAGCCACCTACGCCTCCGGTGGGCACCGCGAGCGCCTCCGCGCCACCGACTCTGAGCCAGGATCAGGCCGTGATCGGCTGGCTGGCCACTCGCCGAATGTTGCCCCAGCTGGCCCGAGACCTACTGATCGACGTCTTGATCTCGTGGGAGACCCTGGCGCCTTTGCCGGCCCGCCACCGCTGAGCCGACCCGTGGGAGCGACGTCGACATCGGCGAGCTCCTGCAGGAGATTGACCAGCGGCTGCTGGGTCACCCCTTCCGTTCTGACGACCCACACGCCCAGATGGCCCTGCCGACCTCCATCACCTCCTAGGCTTAGCCCGGCACTCCTTGCTGGACCCCGACGGCGCATGCGGGGGCTGAGATCGCAAGGAGCAACGCCTCGCTTAGATCGCGCAACTGCGCGTCCTGCAAGCGGACACCGCAGTCGATCTTGCGCTCGCCGACCTGCCCCGAGAACACGGCGCGTAGCCCGCCCTGCCACCACACGCCCGCGCCCGGGCGAGCACTTCACGTCCTCGGCGCTGGAGACCGGGCCGGCCGCGCAGCGGACGGTCTGGGCCCCAAAGCCATAACTTGCTCGCTCGTCTCCGAGCATCGCCGGCAAGACTTAGCACGGGGGGCGGACAAAGGACCAGAACCAAGTCGCTGCACCTGGCCCGAGCCTTCTGGCCTTGCTCCTGTCTGTCGACGGGCATCACAAAACCGGCCTTCGGGAGGGTAGACACCTTGAGCCGACAACCGCTCATGCCGATGTGCGTGCGTCCGGTCCTGCCAATGAGCGATCCCCGCGTTCCGCACGGCGTGTTCGTCTTGCGTTGCACTTCACGCTGTGAAGACTGAGGTAATGGGCAACGTTCTTGCAGATCCCGGTTTCTGGCAGGCGGTCGCCGTCGCCCTCATCACGGTGGTGGGCGCCATTGGCGCTACACGTCCAGCGCTCAGAGACTTCGGCCTGAAAAGACGACTGGAGACAACAGCCCTGTTCGAAGAGCTTGTCAAGCGCGCAAACAACGCTGGCGCGCTTGGCTTGGGACTCAGCCAGCAGGTCGCCGCCATCTGCCTCACCGGCAGTTTCGGACGAGACGAGAAACATCTGCGAGATGCAGCGCGAGCGACTCTGCAGGGCATGCGGCACCAGTTCAAAGGAGCTGACTCGGAAATGGTGATCCGTGAGGCTGTCGAAGGTGCCCTCAAGTTAATTCCCTGAAGGCACCGACCGGAGTGCCCGCTCATGCCGCCTTGCGCGCCTTACTTGGCGCTTGCGAAGGCAGAGTGAGTCAGCTTAGTCTGACCGAGATCCGTCAGTAGTGTTGGGGTGCCGGGTGTGTTGAAGCAGCAGATGCCCTGCCAGGTAGGGAGAATCGGGGTTACCAAGACCTGATTCGGAACTACCTGAAGGGCACCTGCTCGGT
>JAABUT010000140.1_pt1 | contig 134229 bp, 131 predicted proteins | sample 5559281 | NCBI WGS metagenome assembly JAABUT01 (sample SAMN10711880, study PRJNA513359) | rock metagenome | isolation source: Antarctica rocks | place: Antarctica: Victoria Land, Ricker Hills nord | collected 2016-01-04 | reverse complement strand
GAACCAGTCGTGTTTCCACGACCAGACGTGTTGTCATATCCCGAAGATCCAACACCAGTACCAGTCATTCCGGATCCAACACCGCTGCCAGTCATACCGCTACCACGGGTGTTGCTAAGATCGCTGTCAACACGGGGATCAGCTTTGTTGGCCAAGTTGGATGAGTGAGGCTCAGCAGTGGCAGTGTTTCCGTAGCCTGAAGAGCCCATGCCTGAACCAGTCGATCCTGAGCCAATGCCACTACCAGTCATACCAGTGCCAGAGGTGGTCCCACGACCAGTGGTGTTGTCATAACCTGACGAACCCATGCCCGAGCCCGTAACTCCGGAACCAATGCCCATCCCGCTTGATCCAGTGGTAGATCCAAGGCCATCGTGATGATGCCCGTGACGGCCTGTCCCGGTCGTGTTGTCGTACCCTGTAGATCCAACACCACTACCAGTCATACCAGTCGTCGATCCAGTGCTACCGAGCCCTCCAGAGGTGTTGGATCCTAAGCTAGTACCTGTACCACTACCGAGGCCGCTGCCTCCAGAGACGTGAGGGTCAAGCTTGTTAGCTGTCTCAGTGTGGTGAGGTCCGCCGTGGATGATGTCCTCTACATGGCCATCTCCATGTTGGTGGTGGTGCTTGTGGCCCTCGTGACCGATGACGCCACCTGTGCTACCTGAACCAATGCCGCTACCTGTCATGCCAGTCCCTGAGGTGTTGCTTCCGTGACCTGAAGATCCGAGACCAGAACCAGTGTTGCCGTGGTGGTGCTTCTCAGCTTCATAACCAGCAGCACCAACACCGCCAGCTACCGCAGCATCTCGGCCAAGATGATGACCAGAACCAGTACCCGAAGAACCTAAACCAGTGCCACTAGTAGAGGATCCAGTGTTGCTTCCCAACCCGGAAGATCCGAGACCAGAACCAGTGTTGCCGTGGTGGTGCTTCTCAGCTTCATAACCAGCAGCACCAACACCGCCAGCTACCGCAGCATCTCGGCCAAGATGATGACCAGAACCAGTACCCGAAGAACCTAAACCAGTGCCACTAGTAGAGGATCCAGTGTTGCTTCCCAACCCGGAAGATCCGAGGCCGGTGCCGGTGTTTGACGAACCAAGCCCTGTGCCAGAGGTACCATGATGGCCGTGGTGATGCTTCTCAGCCTCATAGCCGGCGGTACCGACACCACCAGCAATTGCAGCGTCTCGGCCTAGGTGGGACCCAGAGCCAGTTGTACCGGATGTCGACGTTCCGGTATTTGAGCCAAGTCCAGTGCTGGTGTTATCATTGTGGTGACCATGGTGGTGCTTCTCTGCCTCGTAACCAGCAGCACCAACACCGCCAGCGACACCAGTATCCCGGGCCCCATGCAAGTGGGAACCGAGGCCTGTAGTGCCAGACGTGTTTGAACTACCAGTAGGATCGTACTTGTCCCCAACGTGAGTGCCAGAGCTTGAGCCATGTTCACGGGCACGCTCTTCGGCACCAGTAAGGCCAGAGCCATGGGTACCGCTTGTGCCATGACCGTGGGTGTCGTGGCCGTACTCTGGACGTTCATGTCAGTATACGTTGAGTGATGGACAGCTGAGTAAAGGTCTTACCATTCTTGCCTTGGTTGGCAGCAACAGCTTCGGGGGTGTTCTTCTCGCCGGTAAGGGCGTCTTTGACCTTGTGCATAATACCCGACATGGTGGATGAAAGTCGGTGTGAGTTTCACGGTGAGTGTGTATTGCTTTGGAGGGTTTGTAGAAGATGTTCGGGAGTGTTCTTGATGGATGGAAGATGTGGGATGTGGATTGAAGTAAGAGGAAGAGGGTTTGGCGGGGTACTTGTAGTTGAGAAGGAACAGGTGGTAAACACACGATGTGCGGGCTATCCTGCAGTGAATTAGAACTAACCTTCTTGGTCGTAGTGGTGTCGAACAGTGAAGCTTAAAAACCTGATCTGGCACTGATAGGCTTGGCAAGTGCAATCCCCTGCATTGAAAATTCAAGGGAAACTTTTTACTAAGGTAGTTCACTACCGGTTTCGTGATTGTGAATGTGATATCATTGACTCTTCCCCGCCTTGAGATGGTTTTGAGGGTTCACAAAGCCACACATGACATCATCAGTGACAGCACAGCCACAATTCTTGAGCTACGGCAACTTCCGAAGACCCGCACACGAACCACATGGTCAGAAATTGCGTTGTGCGTAACTTTCTAACGTAGATCTTGACGATCAGGGGAGAGGATAGCAAATTCGTGGTATGGGTGCAATAGTCGTACAATTGGCTCTCGTACTATCTATGTTTATTCGGCTTGTTTTGGGATATCTGGGCCCCGGGCTGGTGATGTTTTTATTGTCAAGCGGCCAAGATCAATTTGACATGTGATGTGAAATGGTCAATCCCAATGGGTAAAAGAGCGACTAACTAGACTAACGATATCTGAACTAGATAGAAGTACATGTTGCTCTCTAGCCTCCCTTTGGAAGTCACGGGGATGTTGAAGTGTGTGCTAGACAGCAGAAAAGAAACCCAATGTCAACAAGCAGGCAAAGCAATTTGCAATATCCCTGAAAGAAGGTGAGGATTCAGGAAGCCTGATCATTTATGCCCACCCCCTTCCGTTTATCCCACGCCTGTCGCCGTATGTTGGTGGGAGCGACGACACGGGAGTTGATGGCAGCCATCTAGTAAGCAATGGCCACGCAACCATCGCCATAGCAGCAAGCAACGGTGACGGAGCAGACGCTGGAAACCGCTGCCGATTTCTCGCCTACACAAGGGTTAGCATACACCCTCACAATATGGAACCTCCATCTTAAAAGCATGTCTTTACTCACCAGTATCAATTGCACTACATTGCATATCATATGCGTTCCCACTGTGTTCGACAACCTTCTTCGACTTGGAACTCCCTCCTTTGTTGGAGCTGCTCTGGTCGCAGCAGTGGAGCGAGGACTGAGAGATGCTGTTGCCACAAGATTGGCTTGCTGCTCCGACCGTGCCGGACGGCGGTCCTGGGGGTCCTTTGGGGGCGGGAGAGGGAGCAGCGATGGTGAGGCCGATGCTGAACATGGCGAGGCTGAGGAGGGAAAGCTTCATGTTGAAGAAGTCGGTTGAAATTTGGTTATTGAGGAATTATTGTTGTTGCGAGTTTCAAGTTATTGATCGAAAGAGGATGCTGGTGTTGGTACAGATGATTTCTATGGGGGAAAGACCAGTCTTTATAGAGAATTGGCTTACCACGACAAGATGGAACCTTGCGTATCCCATAACCTCTTTCGGCGACTGATCAAAGACTGGGGCGCGGAGATGAGTACGCCCTTGCACTCTGGCTATTGACAGTTTTTTAATGAGCTCATCATCGTCCAGATCGAGCGTTTCGACATTGGTCTGCAGTGAAGATCGCCATGAACGGGGTAACATCTACCGTTCGTGTATGAAGCCTATTCGATAGGCATGCCTAGGCTGGACTGTTCTTTTCAATATGCATATGATCATAATCTTCATACTTTACAAGGTTTTACAGTCAGACCAAATTCAAAGGACAAGGCCTTATGCTTGACGGAGACCCAAACGGAAAAACTTCGCCATTGAATACGAACGAATTCGAACACAAGCCAAGAAGTGATCAAGGAAAGACATGGAGTAGTTGCAGCTTGGGTTGTGCAATGTCGTTTGTGGAACAGAGGAGCAGAAAGTGTATAAGCAGTGGTACACACATAACCACGGGCCTGCTGAAATTCTGTGATTGGACCAAAAGCAGCAAATAAATCACAGAGTCGTCCTTTAGACAGAAATATTGAGGCAACATAGAGTTGCTGGGATGTTCCATTCAATCGTTACGTTTCTAAAAGACTTAAGATCCTATTCGCCTAACTGGCAATATTCTTACAAGTGAACAGATTCCATGCGAGAACGAGCCGAATGGTACTACCCCCTATGAAACGGCTACCACTCACACCAAACGATTGCACGCAGATCATGATGACTCACCAGTGAATAGCGATGAGGCTTGAATGCACGGCCGACACGGTTAGAGATGCAGAGCCTGTCTCGATGCGGCAAATCGAAAACTTAATAAAGTAGTCTTGGACAACGACATATTGAGTAGGCTGCAGATGTCTAAATCAAGCATGCAACTGTGCAACGACGGTCAGAGCTCCGACGAACCATCGTCGTTCACCGTCGTCACTCAAGGCTTTTGTTGCAAATGAAAGCTTGATACTATGAACGTGTCAGTGGTTCACCTTGGGCCATCGAAACTTAGTCCCCTGAATGAAGCATGAAAATATTCGTGAGATCTATTACTGAGAGAAGGTACGATCTAAAGACTTGAAGCCGCAGCAGATCTTCAAAACGAGCAAGCAAAACCCACAAGAGAAAAGAGCACGCCCGCAACAGCAAGGTTTTCAAAGGTTCAATTAAGCTTTATAGCTTGCATGCATAACATACCTTTCTCCCGAACGCCCTTAACAGACGTGTGACTTACCTGCAGTCTCCACAGCCGGCCTCGAGAATTTCGTGATTGACTTTGGTTGGTTGGGACGAATATCCGTTCATCAACGAATTTCTCAAACGAGCACCTGAATGCAAGCCAACGACACATTATTGACATGCGGCCTCGAGTCGATATAGACAGGCTTTATTCCAATACTGTCGAGAGCCTCGTGTGCCTTTCATAGGCACCATACTCAATCTTGAATCGATTCTTCCACAACCCGTGTTCCTCGTATCATGACACCCACTGCTCGGAAGATCTGAAACGCATGCAAACCCTAAAAAAACAGACTTTTGGTCAACCATGACGGGAAACAGAGCCGTCGAACAGTATAATGGTATGTCATACCGAGAACAAACTTTGGTACCTGGAAATTGGGCAATCAAATTACCATTACCCCTGAGCGGACCGTGCTCGCATAGAGTGGGCGGCGAAAACTGCGTTAAAGTGTGACAGCTGTGGGAAGTTTAAAATGTCGTGGAATAAGCACATCATCACATGAGCTTCACCGCAATCTACCACTAATATTCACGACTGAACAGAGTATACGGTATGTGACGTGGTTTGCAAAGAATTCGGCACAGCAGAGTCCATAACGTTGAAAGCATTATCCCATTGCAAATAACGCCGCAGAGATTAATAAAAAGTCGAAGCACGCCTGGTACGATATCACACCGCTAGTTACTGCACCGAAAAACATTAGCTTTATATTCTGTAGCTGCTATAGACTCGGTTGGCGTATGGAAGCGGTTTTTTGGTTGGATTTATATGGGAGGTTTTGAAGTGATGCGGAATGCTCGTTGTTGCTTTCCGAATCCGAAAGGATTTTGCTGTATGCTTGCGATGCCTTCGGAACAGAAGTGGCTGGAAGGGGGGAGTGGAAGCGATTACGGAAAAGACTGCTCGCTTTTACTTACCTGGGAGAAAGCGCAGCACACCCCTTCGATCCCATCCGCGTCAAAAAACAAATATCCATCCAGCTAACCTCCAGCTATCCTAATGCAAAAAAAGGGAGAGAAAAAAACGGATATGAGGTAAACTTTTCAATCTTAAAAAAATGGGAAATATAGTTTTCATCCCCATCTTTTATTATTCTTCTTCTGAATCTCATGTCCCCAAGTACTACTAGAAAAATCATTACCTTGCTCACCCCCAGCATCACCACACCACCACACCACACACCACCACCACGACTCACCGCAGCTTATCCACCAATCACAAGAGCCTAGTTCGCTATACTAAACAAGTTAGGTTAGGTTAGGTTGGGTTGTGGATCAGTCAGTCAGTCAGTCATTGCGAGCTTTGCGAGCTTTGCAAAAGAAGGACAAAGGGGGGCGATCGATGTATGCGAGAAGGAGGAGGAGGTAGTGGGTTAGTTAGTTGCTGTAGGAGTGGGAAGGATGATGCGGGGGTGGACGATTGTTTACGAATATAAGTGAGATGGGATGGGATGGGGATGAGTTCAACGACGAAAAAGGGAGAGAGAGGGCTGCTTGCGGAAACGGGGGAATGTACATACATCGTCTCGAATGTGATGGAGTGGGTTTTACATACCTTACGTTAGAAGCACTTTATGAAACAGAGGAGGGGGCTGAAGGATTTGTGGCGCTTTGGCTGAGGGAAACGGACGGGCTGATCGATGATTTTTAAAGGTCAAGGAGAGAGCAGAAAGCTGCTGAAGAGATGGGTTGCTGACATGACTGAATGGGGTATTAAGGCATGACATACACGCGTCTCAAACCAGCTCTACATAACCCTCTACCCCCCTACCCCCTCTGCTATGTTCCCTCGTCTACCTAAAACCATCTACAACCAAATCCCAGTACATTTGATATAAAGCATCTTCACCAACTGCACCTCCACACAATATAGCACCAACTCAGCGACCAAGAAGCCAATGAACGAGTTCGCCGGCCTTACCAATTGCAGCGCGTGCGCGAAAGGCGGGATGTACGGGAACAGAAACCCCACGAGCATGATCGTCACGGTGGTAATCACCAGCACCTTCGCCGCTCGGCTTTGGAACACGGGGACTTTGGAGGTGCGCAGGAGATGCACGATGAGTGTTTGCGTCAAGAGACCCTCTAGGAACCAGTGGGTGTGGAAACGCGCCAAGGCGGTTGGGTCGTCTGCGGTTCGGATGCCGTAGTAGAACCAGTTGAGGCAGAAGGTGCACATGTCGATGGTGGAGGAAGTGGGTCCGAAGACAATAATGAAGCGGAGGAGATCCTTGGTGTTCCATTGGTGCGGCTCGAGTAGGTATTCTTCGTCCATGCGGTCCCATGGGATAGCAATCTGACTGATGTCGTACAGTAGGTTTTGGATGAGGATTTGCAAGGCGGTCATGGGTTCGAAGGGTAGCCAGGCGCTTGCAATGAGGATGCTGAAGACGTTGCCAAAATTGGATGATGCTACCATTTTGATGTACTTAATTGTGTTGCCATGTGTGATGCGTCCAGTTGTCACACAATCCACGATAATACCAAGCGCTTTCTCGGTTAGGATGACATCTGCGCATTCTTTTGCAACATTGGCGCCCGTGTCGACGGAGATTCCAACGTCGGCGAATCTCAGTGCAACGCTGTCATTGATGCCATCGCCTAGGAAGCCCACGCATTTGCCCATAGCTTTCAGTCGCAAAACCACTTTTACATATGTCAGCTTGCGATCAGAAACGCTTGTTCGATAGAGACATTTACCTTCTCCTTTCTGATTTGGCGTCAGCTTGGCAAAGACCCGACATGTCTTCAATACTTCATCGTACTCGTCAGTTCCTTCTAATTTGGCCAGATCAGGCCCGCTGATTGCTTGAATCGCTCCCTCATCAGCCTCTTGGATCAAGTCCAGAGATCGACAAACCTTCATTGCCACTCCGAGATTGTCACCTGTAAGTACCTTGACTTCAACCCCAAGAGTCTGAAGTCTGTGGATGGAAGGAGCGGCGTCTTCTTTGGGAGGGTCTAGGAAGGTCAATAGACCCTCGATTGTCATGTCGCTATCAGCGTCCATAAGCGAGTCTTCGTCGCCGATAACGCGTTCATCGATCTCTTTTGTTGCAACAAGAATGACTCGAAAGCCATCATTGTTTAGCACCGTTACTTGCTTGAGCAACTCCTGTCGATTCTCCGAGGTTGCGGTCACTGATTCCGCTCCTTTGCGGAAAGTTGGGCATAACGCTGAGACCTCTTCAAAAGCACCCTTGCAGATAAGAAGCAATTTGCCGCTACTCGCGTTTCGCACGATGCAACTCGAACGGCGCTTTTCGAAAGTGAACGGGATTTCTGCAACTTTCTCATGTGGGGGAAGAGATGCCGGTTTTTCAGCCCCATTGAGGTATCGGACAAGGGCAGAGTCGATACTATTCTTCTTTCCGCTTTGGTTACTTGCATTGATATAGCCTAGTTGTAGTACCCGGTTGTCACTTGCGCCAAAGCAATCAAGATGATGGCGCAAGGCAATCTCGTCCTTGGTTAAGGTCCCAGTCTTAATCGTTAACGGGTGCCTTGGAATCTTGGAATTTTCGGAATGCTCACCTTGTCGCTGCACAACACTGACATTCCACCCATGTTCTGAATGGCATCCAATCGTTTCACAATGGCCTTTTTCTTCGACAGTGCAAATGCGCCTCGAGCAAGGTTTGCATTAACGATAGCCGGAAGCATCTCCGGTACGACACCGACAGCAACAGATAATGCAAATAGTGCAGCAGCGCTCCAGTTTCCGGTTGACTTGCCAGAAACCACGAGAACCTAGGCATATAATCAGCCACGTGAAGGCAGGAAAAGACGCTGGATCTAGCAACTCACGATTGGCACCATTATGAGCATGAATGTGATCATAAGATAGCTGACATGTCGAACTCCTCGTTGGAATGCATTGACCGGTCGTTTCTTGTTCAATTCTTTCATGATAGTGGCGATGAACGCACCGTCGCCAGTGGTCAATACCACGGCCAGTCCACTGCCCGATATCACGCTTGTTCCCATGAAGAGAAGGTTCTCTCGCTCGAACAAGCCTGGGCTGATCTTCTCCGGTACCAAACTTGGAGTCTTCCGCAAAGGCTCCGACTCTCCAGTGAGAGAAGATTGGCTGATCTGCAGATGAGATGCCTCTATGACGAGGCAATCTGCGGGAATGCTGTCACCTGGATTGATATGGATCACATCTCCTGGCACAAGATCCCTCTCATCGACTGCGGTCTCTAAATGCTGATCTACTTTCAATGCAGATTCCGGTCGACGGACCTGAACAGTAGTACTTGTAGAGTTTTGGAGTTTGACGGCTTCGACATTGCCACGGTACTCTTGCCAGAACCGTACAGTACACGAAATTACGATCATGATCACCAGAATGGCGAAAGTCGACTGTTTTCATTAGCCGTAGGTCACTAGGGCAATAATTTGAAATCTTACCCAGTTTGGAGGAGGCGTCGCCGCACTGATAATGGCAAGGATTGTCAACAAAATATTGAATGGGTTGGGCAAAACCGAAAGAAGAAGTTGCCACCACGTGGGCGGCTTTTTGCTCGAAAGGATGTTAGACCCACAGCTCAGGAGTCTGCAAGCCGCTTCATCCCCGGACAAGCCATTGACGCTTGAGGACAAGCAGTCCATCGCCTCCTCTGTAGACTTGGAAGCATATCCTTCAAGGATGTCTTCGCATTTGGCATTCTGGGCCCATTTGCTCTTTTGCCACCTAGGTTCCATACTCGAGACTGCAGGGAGTTAACATGGATCGTGTATGTACGGCAGGCTTTTGACGTACCCTGGTCTAATTCCATATCACGACCAGCACCCCCATTCCGGCCAACAAGGCCCCTCCAGGAGTTCAGCTGCACCCGCTTTGAGAATCCAAATACCGACATTGTTTCTATGTTTTACTCTTCTCATGTACTCGTCTCACGAATACTATCAACAAGCTACGGACGGGGGTGGTGCCTCCAGTCTCTCAGCCCACTACAACTATTCCCATGTCAGCAGATTCTTTCACCAGCGCTGTCGGGTGCATCTCACCTATCATCCTTCATATCCAAGTTTCTCTGATCTATGCTCTAAAGTCTATATCATTCTAGTGCGGATTTATGTATGTGTGTGTGCGCTTGTCGGCCAAGTTATGGAGGTCGTGTCGGTTGGCGTAGTTCGCCAACACGGGCGCTGAATTGCGCCGCTCGGATATAAGTCTTGTCAGTCGCCAGAATTGTGGTTGACTACGAGAGCGCTCGCAGTCAGAAGGATATAAAGAATGAGCTTCGTGAATGCCTGTCGAACGAATTGCGTAAGCTTGCAAGAGGATGGCGTGCAGGAAATCAAGGTAGTTGATGCACACAAAGGTACAAAGATGTTGAAATACTTTTTTGGGTGTTGTGGGAGATGGAAAATGGGAATGGGAAAAGGTTTTCAAGTGAAGTACTCTACCTTAGTGACTTCGCCTAGAACAGGTGGGTTAACCTTAGGTACGAGTACTTAACCAAGTAGGTATTGTAATTGCCCAGTTTTTGATTGGAGGAGAAAAACCTTTTCACGGGCGCTTGTAAGAAAAAATGCCTCATGAAAAACCAGTTCACCACCAAGTCACGGACCGCTTTCAGTCCCATCACGACGTACATGACGGAAGCGAAAAAAGGTGAAGAATATACCAACAACAAGCTCTTATTGAGGGAGTTCTGCATTGTGCATCAATGGTACCAAATGTAAAGCAGAGAAATTCAGTACAGAGATACAAGAGCATCGAAGCGTTGCTTGTTTCGAGTTGGAGCAATCTGGTTAAGCGCAAGCGCCCTTTGGATTTAATAAGGTAGGTAGGTACATAAGGACTTGATCTTTCGGTGGAAGGTCACGCAGGTGGGATGGCGTGGATGGGCGTGGGGGGGTTGGGTACGAGTACATATATACATACCTTAGATCCCGATAAGTCAGATAGGTACCTTATGTAGGTATGTAGGTACTATGATGCTCAAGCAAACAAGATGTGAAGTTGGTCGAATAAACGAAACTGATGGTATCTGCTACACACAACAGACCCAATCCATTCTTCCGGTTGTTCTTAGAATTTAGGATTACACTTCGCCACCATGCGAGTCTCACTCCTCCAACAGAAAGTTATACAACCGCCAAGTGCCTGATCCAGCATCCATGTTCCCGCGTCTCAAAAACCTTGCATCGATATATCAGATAAAAACCGTGCTTCCAAAAACCCCTTATTCCAACGCCAGCATTGGGTTGAAGACAAGATAAAATCCACGCAAGCCAAAAGCAACCTCGTATCCGGGCTTCTCTATGTACCTGTCCATCGCCCCACTTTCATTCGGTCAATCATATAACATAGCTCCTATCATCCCTGACCTCTCCTTCTTCCTCATACTCATCACCCACCAAGCTCCCCGGCAACGCCCTGCTACCTTCTCGTACGTGGCCCGCTTGCCGAGAATTGGATGATGCAGGGGCGCCGAGAACGCCTCCAATCACAGGACTACTCCCCCTGCCGGCATCCTCTCCTTCCTCGGGACTCATACTCTTCGTCCTTTTCTCCTTCTCTTCTTTATCCAGTTTCTTTCTCCAGTTTGCAAGGCTGTCGGACATGGTGCCCTCCCCGGCAATCGGCGGACTTGTGGGCGTGCGCTCAAAATCGAACTGGTTGCTGAGGCGGTAGTTGCGGTGTGTGCCTTCCCAGTGTGTGCGCAGGGTTTCAAGCTCTGAGGCGAGGCTATCAAGGGCAATGGAGTTGCGGCTGTCTGGAGGTAGGGTGTCGGAGGCGGCGGAGTCGTTGATTGTGGAGAGGGAGGCGGAGTGTGAATGGCCTCCTCGGGGAACAAGGGTGTTAGAGCTGGAGCTTAGGGTGCGGGTGTGGCCGTTTGTGTGCATCTGCTGGGATTGGCGACGATAGTTACCTACGGAAGTGCCGACTTGATCGAGCAAGAGCGTGACTTTGTGCTCGGCGTCAAGCGCGCGGGTTTCGAGCATAGCGTTTTCGGATTTGAGCTGGTCGAGCTCACCGCGGGCTTGATGGGTGGTTTGCGAGAGCTGTTGTAATGTTTGCTCGTTCGTTTGTCGGTAGTGGTCGCGTTCTTCCTGGGCGGAGTAGAGTTCTTGCTGGACCTCTTCCATTTGGCGCTCAAGTTGGGAGACGGACTCTTTGACGCTTTGTTGCATTTCGCCGATTTCTTTGCGGAGAGCTTGGCGTTCTTGTTCCCACTCTGCGGCTGCCTCAGGCTCGATCGTACGCTCGGATTGAGTACGCTGAGCTGCTTCGACTTCGCCTTGCAATCGTGCGTTTTGGGTCTTGTACTTGGTAAGCTCGTCTTTCATCCGCTTGAGCATCTTTTCCGTGCCTTTCACGTAGTGCACTGCCGATTGATAGTCTTGCTCAAGCTGTTCAAGCTTCTCCCGATATATCCTATCCGCGTCCTGCTCTCTCGTCTCAAATGCAGACTTTGTCTCTTGATGAGCTTGTTGGCTGGCTTCCAGCTCTTGCTCCAGTTCTCGCAGACGATTCTGTTCTGGGGTATCGATGCGAGATCCTGGGCTGTCGACGTTCCTTGACCTCCCATGGTCTGAGATACCTCGTTCATCCAAAAGTTCTTTTAATGCATTATGCTGCACTGTCAGCGCACTGTTGTCCCGCTGATGGCTTTCGAGTTGCTGTAGTATCGTGCAGTGCTTGGCGTGCAGCGCTTGCGACTCACGTACAGTATCTTGCAACTGCTTACGAGTTGTCAGACTCTCCCGGCTCGATTGCTCTTGGTACGCCTCTAAACCTGCGATACGCTCCTCCGCTGATCGGAGCTTCTCAGCTGCCGTATCAGCGTCTGCTTGGTGTTTCTTAACCAGGACATGGGCTTTCTCAATTTCCTGCTTCAAGACTGATACCCGCTCATCGGACGCTGAATCGGTGCTGGAATCAAGACTCCTAGTTCTCAGTTTATCAAGATCGGACAGGTTGACTTCACGATGTTTTTGGGCTTCGCTAGCGTGTTTCTCTGCCAAGTCCTCGGCGTCTCGAAGCTTGCGTGTAGTGAGGTCAAGCTCTGCAGTTCGCTCCTCGTGCTCGGCCCGAAGTTGCAAGAGCTTCCGATCCACATTCTCGCGTTGCTCTCTCTCCTCCTCCAATCTCGTCTCCAAGAGTGTAGACTTGTCTTCGGAAGCGGTCACAGCCTCGCCAAGCGACGCAAGCGCTCTTTCATGTTCCTTTTTGAATTCTAAAGCTTCATCAAGTCGGCGTGTCAGGTCATCCCTTTCGACCTCGAGAAGCTGAGCTTTAGAGTGGGCTTCGGCCTTTTGCGTTGCTTCGTCTCGAGCAGTCATGCCGGTTTGGTGCAACTCCGTTCGTAGACTTTCTAGCTCTCCAGGATTATGTGACTCGTCAAGTTGGGCAACACGTCTTTGCGCGGCTTCTGCGGTGCCTTCCGCAAGGACTCTTGCACGTCGCTCCGCTTGAACCTCGGCGGTCATACTTTCGATCGTAGAACGTAAGTCTTTCTGAGCCATGAGTGCAGCGGCAAGCTTTCTGCCCATGTCGTTCGAGCGGTCGTCGCCACCAATACCCCTCGACATATTCTCGGACTGTGGAGTGTCTGAAAGGCTACCGCTGTGGGCTGCGAGCTTGGCCTTCGCGTAGACAGCTTCGTTGATAGCTGCGTCTCTCTGGTGCTCCACTTCGGCTACCTGCTGCGCCGCCGCATCAACGCGCGAATCGACTGACGCTTGGACTTCGGAAATTTGCAAACGCATCGCAATCAAAGCCTCGACCAAGGGTTTCTCATCGTCACCGAAAGATTGGATAGCTCCTTCGTCGAGTGTGCTTTTCGACGTGCTCTGCTGGTACCCTGCCTTTCGAGCCAAGGCAAGTTCAGAGGCATACCAAGCGTTGCGACTTCTCGATGCTTCAAGCTCTTCGAGGATAATTTCATTTTGGGTTGTAAGATCTTCTAGCTGATGTGTGGTTTCTTTGGACGGATTCACTTGCACAGGGGATTCACTCCTCTTTACGTGATCATTTGCATCGTCTGCCCCATCGTAATGATTAATGAATGGTCTATGTTGCTGTGATTGGGGTGCCGGAAATTCGTCAATACCATCTGAGAAGTCTTGCTGCGCTTGCCTGGATGGTGATCGAGCGGCGCCTCCGTTCGTCGTCGTTTGCGGCTCTTCGAAATTTGCGGCTGCGTTCCCTGACCTTGGTTGCAGTTGCGTTGGTTCAGGCATTTGTCGTCCATGTAGGATTGGACTTGGTGATCGAGCATTTAGATTCTGACCAGGACTTCCTCGTGATATTGGTGAGATGTTTTCCCGTGGAATCGAAGACCCTGGTCCAATATCAGCATAGGGAACGAAACCTCTGCCCTCGCCTCTGCCATCACCCCGGCTTTCACTGCGGCTCTCGAGAATGCGACCATCTTTGGTAGGCGTTTTACTCCTTGTGCCGCTCATTGGTGGGATAACTCCATTTATCCTAGGCGGAGGTGCTTGTTGCTGTGGTGGCGGTCCTGAAGGTGCTTGTGCCATTGACGCTCGTGGAAGTCTAGAACTTCCACCAGGTGGAGGCGGCCCGTCGCCCATGCTTGGGTCTTGGCCACGACCTCCAGACATGGGCCCAGGTCCACCAGCATTACCCGCCATACTTTCACGAGACCCGCTAAACATCCTTCTTGGTCCACCTTCGGCAGCACCAACTGCCCCATCTCGCAGTATTGGTCCCCTAGATTGGGGAACCGCGCTTCGCTCGCCACTCGGTCTACGATTTCCGGGTACTCGTTCGCCTGACGGAGTCTGTTGAATTTGCTGATCATTCGGATACCGAATTTTGCCCGTGTCTAGGACGTAGACTAGGCTCAACTCGTTAGGATCTCGGGGAGCAGAGCTGGGTTCACCAGCAAGGACGACAATCTGTTTCCCATATGCAGTCATACTATGACCGGATCGGGGCGATGGTGAAGGCCCCATATTCTGAAACGTGTACCAGCGCCTCGAGGTTATCCTGAAAGCCGCAAGATCTCCTAAGTCTGTACCTTCTTCGGTGCGACCGCCAAAGATATACATAACATCGTTCACCAAGGCCGCTGAATGTCCCTCTCGTGGAGCAGGTATATATCCTATACAATCTAACTGGGTCCAGGCAACCGTTCGTGGGTCATAAGACCAGACGTCATTGAACCATTGGGTCCCATTAGTACCTCCAAATCTAAAAACAAGTTAGAATAAGTGGACAAGCGTGAGAATCTCGTTATCATACAAATAAAGCTTGTCATTCCAGCTGACAATAGTATGGTTTGTCCTTGCCGGTGGAATTGATCCTTCTGGTGGGCCCCCGTCATTACTGTTTTGTATAAGCATTTCCCATTTACTGTTCGTGTTCTGCAGAGCGTTCAAGTCGAACGCTATCAAATCGTTAAAGAAGTAGCCTTCTACCTGTCCCCCGAAAACATAGATCTTCGAGCCCAGAATATTAAGAGTGTGGCCATATCGACCAGCCGGTCGCGGTCCTGGAGGCATCGACCTTGACCAATGCCGAGTCGCTACCATCATCAGCATCATTCGATTCAACAGCTTGCCGGATTGACTCACAGGTATTCAAGAGGTATAGGGTATCGTCAAGCTTGTCACCTTCGTCCATCTTGGTGTCTCCGCCAAAAACAATGAAAGCATTACCGACGAGCAAGCTCGCATGGCCGACACGAGGTCCAGGCCCTTCAAATGTAGTTCCGACGGGATAACATGCCAAGTTCGTCCCTCCAGCTTCAATCATCCATAAGTCCCCTTTAACTGTTTGACCATTGACCAGCCCACCCATCAAATAGACATCACCTTCCTTGGATGATACAGCATTGACCGCTGCGCCGTATCGTGGGAATGGGTTGGGTTGGGACGACGTGAATGTTAGTCGTCGCTGCGACCATGGATATAGGTTTGTAGGGGCGGCACTTGGCGGAGAAGGACCGTTGAGGACAGGTCGAGGACCGTACTACTCGACCGCCATCATTTAGTAAAGCTATCAATAGAAACGCCACAGTGAAATTTTCTAGCAAGTTAGGGCTCGCGAGGAGGAGATTCAGAGTAGCTCTTGGTGAGCTGCACGTTGGGAGGATGACATACCTGCAGTTCCTGTCCTGCCCCCCCACGCTGATCCGGTCCATGTTCGGGGCTTGGGGTATGGGCTCTTCCCACCGAGTTGACGGAATTGTCAATACTACTTCCAGGCGTTGGAGACTGAGTAGTACTAGGACCTCTGTCCCTGCCCTTCATACCATTGGTAGTCGGTATAGCAGAGCTTGCCCCTCCCGCTGGAGGTCCATCTCTTGAGCTTGGCGCACCGCCGACAGTCTTCGTCTCTTTCTTCTTACCAAAGAGAAAAGACATTATGATATCGCTTTGGCTCAGATATTGCAGCTAGCTACCAGCCTTGCTAAGGTCCCAAAGTATAAATGCGACCCGCCCGCGCAACAAGTAGTGAATTTGAGGCTGAGAAACCGGTCATCCGTAGAGGTATTGGGGGACGGCGCGCGGAATGATTCTCATTCGTAGGGAGTCAAGTAGGCTGTCGGTATTTCTTCCCTACATCGAGCTTCAGACGCAACTACCGAGGCCAGACTAAACCCAGATCATGGGCCTTGTCGAGATACTGATTGATGAGGTCTAGAATACCAGAAGAGAGCGATGCGACAATCGATGCGCTCGTGCGGCGTGCGCAGCGAATGTTGTGGTTTGATGGGGACGGTGGAATGGGATTTGAGGGGGTGGATTTATTTCCGGCTGCACTGAAAACCGGACGAACTTAAGCTTCTTGACAGGCTTAGCTCCTCAGCCACGGTTCATCAAATACTTCCAATTGTCACTTTAAGACAAAGAATCTGAGATTCTCAAAGTCCTCTCTTGGACATCCGCATATAGTGGTGATGAAATGGACTCGCCGTTCTGTCTCTGGTTTTTCCAGCGAGGACCAACTTTCAGCGACCTGACTTGAACCACATGCGGTATCGCGTAATCGCATTATCTGGTTTCAAGTCTGTCCAAGGGGAAACCCGCTTCTTATTGGTCAGGAGTGAGCAGTCTGACGAGTACTGTAAACTACTTTACTCTACGGAGTACATCTTACTGCATATGTGCTTACATGCACCCAGACGAACATCTCTCCATCTCTCCATCTCTCCATTTCTCTAACTCTTACTTCAAGACAAAAGCACCTCTCTCTACACATGTCATCTCCAGGCTTCGTAAGAAATGAGTGAGATGATTGGTGTGATTACATAGGTTTCACCCCCCAAGATAATCCTAAGGAGACGGCTGCTTGCCTCTACGGAGCAGCTGCCACTCCATAGTACATGCGGATCGTTCATGGCTACCTATTGTACGGCGACGGCGGCGTATTCCTGCAATCTGTTTGCATTGATCCTGTGTCCAGCTGGCCCCGTACCTTCTTCCAGTGTTTGTTTATCAGAAATTCTGCTCATACGTGGGCGACAACTCATTCACCCCCAGTGCTTCCATCCATAGTCGACCCAGCATGCTACTGGCTGCACTGTCTTTGCTGTGAACCAGTGGCTCTTGACAACAACGCTTTCTCTTACGAAGTGTCAATCCCACCGTGACATGCCAATCTGAATGTCATTATCGAAATTCCACATATGATTCGAGATTGCTGGCGGAAAGAACCAGGTTGGAAATCCGGTCTCGGTCGACCGTGCTGAGCTCCGGTTATGTTATGTGCCTGATTCGTTTTTCGGCTTCCATAGCAACATATATACGTGCGGGGTGCCAAGTTCCAATCTGTCCAATGCTAGACGTCGGCGCAAGGACGACCCCTTCTGTACTTGTTTCCTCACGACAGTCTATACAGATTCTTGTCTGTCTACTACTGTACTAGGAACGTGAAGGCGTGGAAGAAGAATGGAAGCATGGCATTGTTCTAGCGGCATGATCGACAGCAGGGGTCAATCTTGGCGAGATTGGGTCCCTGATACGTGATTGGATCGTGAGACTCGAGCTTCCCCAGCTCATCCGTCCCTCTATTATCTGATGAAACTGAGTGCGTTCAAGGCCCCACTACTGCTACTGTACTGTCCTTGAGCATTCTTCTGTTCCGTCAGTGGTCAACCTCAGCATCTTGATCAACTCGGGTCCTCATCTGGCACTGAACATGTTGTATGAGCATTTCTGGTAACACAGTTGCCGGATAAATTTCGGGCAAATCGTCGGTCCCTGCACTTGTAAACAAGGCTGAGCACAGTGAGCATCCACAACGCAGTACAAGGTGTAATGCATTTAACCAAGACCAAAGATCCTCCCAGGCCATGCGGTATGACTGCCGTCGCATCTCCTCAATCAGGGTCGTTCCAGCACGGCTCTGACTATCAGGACCAGCCCCAATATGAAATCCCTCACCTACCACACATTATCCCGAAACAGCTCATCGATGCGCAGATAAGCAGAGACCATCCAGCGTATTCCAACGGGAATGATGGAGCCTACACCTTGACTCCAGCTGATTCCCCGGGTTCGACAAGCCCGACCAGGGCAGAACCAGCACGTGCTCCTGTCGGCAGTCAGGAAGCTTTAGCGCAAAGACCACACAGACAGCTACTGAGAGCAAACACCGACTATGGCCCAAGAAGGCCGTCCCCATCAACGCAGTCTGGTATTGCCGAGGAGAATTGGGAACTGCGACATGGCTGGGAAGACCAATACAATTCTAGTGAATACCTTGGGCTACTGAGTTCGGTACGTATCGGGGCTCTACCTTCCATATGTGAGTTTTGATTTCAAGCGACTGACATATTACTCAGGCATTTTATATGTATTACACGGATAAGCGTCATGAGACCGGCGGCAAGCCCAAGGACGAAGACCACAGTCATCCGTCTCAAGAATGGCGTATGCGAGACCGGCTAAAAACGGTATCTGCAGCCTTGGCAATATGTCTCAATATCGGTGTGGATCCGCCAGATGTCGTAAAGACCAACCCGACGGCAAAGTTAGAATGCTGGACAGACCCTACTTCCTCAACGGCAGCAAACTCCAAGACGATGGAGCTAATCGGGAAGAAGTTGCAAGACCAATACGAAACTTTGAGCATTCGTGTTAGATATAAGCAGTACTTGGACCCTTCTGTGGACGAGACGAGGAGGTTTTGTACCTCTCTGCGTCGTAATGCCAAGGATGAGCGGATCTTGTTTCACTACAATGGGCACGGGGTTCCTCTGCCGACACAATCTGGAGAGATCTGGGTTTTTAACAGAAATTACACTCAGTACATACCAGTGTCTTTGTACGATCTACAAGGATGGCTTGGAGCACCTAGCCTCTACGTCTTTGATTGCTCGCATGCGGGCAATATCATCAACAATTTCGACCGTTTTGTGGAAAAGCACGAGGCCGAAAATGCCGAAGCGAGGCAGGCAGATCCTGCAGCTCAGCTACAAATGTACAGTGATAACATCCTGCTAGCTGCCTGTGGAAGATCAGAATCACTGCCTACAAATCCAGATTTACCGGCAGATCTCTTCACATGCTGTCTCACAACGCCGATAGAAATCTCTCTACGATTTTTTGTTCTTGAAAATCCGCTGCCCACCAACTTGACGGTCAAGGATTTGGGCAGAGTACCTGGACGTCTCCAGGAGCGTAGAAGTCCGCTTGGGGAACTTAATTGGATATTTACGGCCATCACCGATACCATAGCTTGGAACCTCTTGCCACGAGCTACCTTCAAAAAGCTGTTCCGACAGGATCTGATGGTTGCCGCTCTTTTTCGTAATTTTTTATTGAGCGAGAGAATCATGAGATCGAATGGATGTCACCCAATGTCCATACCTCAGTTGCCGGAGACACACAGTCATCCCTTGTGGCAAGCTTGGGACTTGGCGCTTGAAATGGTTCTAGCGCAGCTTCCGGCTATGCTTGAGAGCGAAGATGGAGGCCAGCTATATGAGTATCGGCACTCGAATTTCTTCACTGAGCAATTGACAGCTTTTGAGGTCTACCTTGCTCAAGGTGCCCCACAGCAAGAAGCTCCAAGTCAACTACCCATTGTCTTACAGGTGCTTCTTAGTCAGGTCCATCGACTGCGAGCTTTGATTTTACTTAGCCGATTTCTCGATCTTGGTCCTTGGGCTGTTAATCTCGCGCTTACCATCGGTATCTTTGCATATGTCCTCAAACTACTTCAATCGGCAGCTTACGAGCTCAAGCCGGTCATGATCTTCATCTGGGCACGCATACTTGCAGTGGACGGTGCTTGCCAGGTGGATTTAATAAAGGACAACGGCTATCAGTACTTCCTCACTATACTCAATCCACAAGCTAGCCTACCTGTCGGGAATGCCAGCGAGCACCGCGCTATGTCTGCTTTCATAGTAGCCATGTTCTGTAGAAACTTCCGTCAAGGTCAGAATGTCTGCCTATCCCCTGAGTTGATTGATATCTGCCTTGGTCATCTTCGTGATGACGAGAATCCTCTCTTGCGCCAGTGGTCTTGCCTATGCATCAGCATGCTCTGGCAAGACTTTCCGGAGGCGAAGTGGGCTGGGATACGTTGTCTTGCACATCAGAGACTATGCGAGATGGCTCTGGATCCGGTTCCGGAAGTCAGAGCGGCAGCCGTGCACGCCTTGACGAATTTTCTTGGAATACCAGATCTTACTGAACAAGTCGCGCAGACAGAAGAGTCTATTGCCTCGACTATACTGATCATGACTACCGATGGTAATAGTATGGTACGAAGAGAACTGCTTGTATTCTTTTCCACCTTTGTCAAGAGATACCAGAACAAGTTCTTAGTAACCGCTTTCGAGCAATTGATCGAAGAGCGAGATATGCTTCTACACCCTGGTTCTGAGCACATTCAACGGAACCGCCGATCTCTATACGAGAGTTCAGAGAGCACTCTACAAGACAAGGTATCTCAGAACAGTGTTCAAGGCTCAATATGGATGCACCTCTTGGTAATGTCCATTGATGCCCACCCGGAAGTGGCTCAAGATGCCAGCATCGTTATCGACTACATCCACGAAACTCTACTAGAGTCACCTCTTGGTTCTCGGGCTCAGCCCTTGATCGATGACATTGTGCGATTATCACGGCGGCCAACAACTCTTTCTAGTCAGCCATCAATGACGCCTGCAGCCAAACCAGCCCAGTCTTCCGCTTCGCCATCACCTGTAGCGTCCCAGAAAAACGAGGGCTATATATTTAGTAGCATAAGAAGGACTGCAAGCATGGCCGCTGCATTAAAACATCTTGCGCTGGGCGGTCCATCTTCGTTAGACCTCCAGTCTCAATCGGGCAATCGTGGCTTAACCACCATAACCCAACACAATCAACGAGGACCTCCTTCACTTCGTACTCGCGTGCCCGCAGAATGGAGTCGCCCACCAGATGAGAATGATCAAACCCAAACATCAATACCCTACCAGCACTCTAAAACCCCGCTACCGCGAGGGTTCAAAGCCCGTGATAAGCATCAACCTCCGTCAATACCGCTCAAGAGCGGATTCTTTGACTGGTCTATTGAGGTAGTTTACCCATGTCAGATAGCGGTACAAATGGCTTACCTATCCTAGTACTTTCGTGAGCCGCAAATGAAGCCCAACGAGCCTGATGAACCAGGCAGCGATGACTACAATGCACGGTTATGGAGGAGAGTCCGCAACGAGAAGGTTTTGAATCAGACCCAGCCATTGAAGGCCATGGCAGGTACCAGCCGATGGGAAACTGCTACTGGGTTCTTCAACAATGGAAGTCAGCCAATGAAGATGTGCTTTCATCAATTCGAAGAGCATCTTGCAATTTCCGATGACCGTGACAGCATATGGTATGTACAGCATGAAATTTATAGACTGCATCGCTCACATTAAATAGTATATGGAATTGGCAGCAGAGTGCTCGACTAAATCGCTTTTCAAATGGCAACCCCAAGGGGTCCAGGATCAACGAAGCAAGATTCATCAACGAAGACGACCAAGCTCTACTGATGACAGGCTCCTCCGATGGCGTAATTAAGGTGTTTCGAAATTACGAATCAGAAAAGGAAATAGAATTGGTGTCCGCCTTTCGAGCCTTGACTGACCTAGTCCCGAGCAACAAAAATGCCGGCCTTGTCCTAGACTGGCAGCAAGGCCAAGGGAAGCTGCTCGTAGCCGGCGATGTCAAAGTAATCCGAGTCTGGAACGCAGCCACCGAGATCTGCACCAATGTAAGTTCCTACTCTACTTTCCTGTACCATATTAACGGATACAAGGATATTCCTGCCCGCTCAGGCTCCTGTATCACATCCCTCACCTCCGATCAAGTCGCCGGCAACGTCTTCGTCGGCGGCTACGGCGACGGCGCGATCCGAGTCTTTGATCAGCGTCTAAAGCCCGCACTGGCAATGGTCAAAGTCTGGCGTGAGCATAAACAGTGGATCACGAACGTGCATATGCAGAGAGGAGGCTTGAGGGAGCTTATCAGTGGCAGCAGAAACGGGGAGGTCAAGCTATGGGATATTCGAAAGGATAAGCCGTTGCATACGATTCGGGCGACAAAAGACACCTTACGAACATTAAGCGTGCACGAGCATGCACCAGTATTCGCTACGTATGTCCCCCTCCCCCCCCTTCCATCTGCCCCCCCAAACTACCATCACACTAATCCCCTTGCCCCCCGACAGCGGCTCCGAACGCCACAACGTCAATCTCTTCAACGTCAACGGCGCCTTCCTCAACAGCGTCGAGCCCTACTCCAGCTTCCTGCACAACAGCCGCTCCACGCCCATTGCGGCCATGGCGTTCCATCCCCACCGCATGATGCTGGCGTGTGCGGCGTTGGGGAACATGCATGTTAATCTTTTTACTTGTCGGGGGTAATGTGGGGGGCTAGTGAGGGAGATGATTTACGAGGGCAACGATGATGGGATAATTTAAACGGTTGTTCTTGGCGCTTGATAGCGGGTTTAATGGGGGATGGTGCGCTAGGCGCAGGTGGGGGGTTGCATTGGGTTGCATAGCATGGCAGAGCAGGGCTTTGGGTCTTGTGTTCGCTAATCATAATTAGAGCTGGTCGTACCAATATCCGATACTGAAGTGGTTTGTTACCTTTGAAGAGCAACTGTCCCTACGAATGCTGTATCATAAGCGAACTACGAACTCCGATTATCCGTCGCTGCAGTAAAAGGTAAAGTTGGTGCTTTGTAGAGATCCCTCAGAGTTGAGAAAAAAACCTATCCGGGCTGTGTTTCCGGAAGGGGCTGTTTATGATACATACATATGAGGGGGTTGGGTTGGGTTTGGGTTTCCTGCGATGGGCTCATCTGACTCCCCCTTTCTCCAAATCCCTTCGAACCTCTTGGCTATGTATCTCACCAGCCCAATAACCACCCATCCCATCCCATCCCACCCGTATCCCCCCACCCCCACCCTCCCCCTCAACCCAACACAACCTACACCCCAACCCCATCACCAACCAAAGCAACAGCGAGATCAATCATTCAGCTGCAGTAGCTACTCTCTCTCTCTCTCCCTCCCTCCCCGCTGCTAAACCAACCTAACCTATTTCCCACAAGTTTAGTAAGATAAGTGTTTTAAAATGGAGTTTCTGGAAGAGATGTGGGGGGAGGCGGATATAGGGGGCGGGAAGATACGAAAGGGGGGATGGGCTGGAGGAATGGGGGGGTTGGGGTTGTGGGGGGAGAGGGGTGTGTTCACAAGGGGGATGCCGGGGGGGGAGGTATGGAGGTTGGGGGAGGAGGGAATGAGTATGACGAGTAGGGGTTATAGTGGTTGGATGGGAGATAAACAGGGGGGGGGGGGAGTTATCTACTAGCTTACTTATATTATATATAAGTCGCACAGATTACAGCGCACACAAACACCACAATCCCATCCACCGCCCACCATCACCATCCCGAATCATGCACCCCACCTGTTCCGCTCCCTCCGCCACCACCATTCTCCTACTCTTCCCGCATCCCCCCACGCCCCACCTATTCCAGCACGCATAGCATTGGCATGGCGAAGACATCCCGATTGCATACTTTGTGCAGCTGGGGCGGGATGTTCGCAGAAGGGTTGCTTGCTTGCGAAGACGAGCTTGCGGCGCCTTGCTGCGTGTGCTGGTATTGGTACTGCACATACGGCGTCGATGGAGCCACAGGTTATGCTGAAAGCTGTAAGAAACAAGGTAGCGAAGGTAGTAAAACATATTGGCTGAAGGCTATGGTTGGGGCAGGTAGCTGGGACTGTGAAGGATCAGGTTCTAAAAAGGGGTTTCTGGGGTGGTTGGCGGAAGGGAGAGTTTTTGTCCTTGTAAGTGGTAGGCTTGGTGGTTTCGAAGATGTGTATGGTGTGGTTATTGGCGGTGATAGCTCTTTTCCATTTCTCCTTTCCCTCGTTTTGAATCTCGTTGGCTTCCTCCAAGGGGGGATACGAACGGAGGAAGAGGGGGAGTGTCTGGCGTATCCATTTAGTCCCACGTGACTCAACGCTCTTATGTATTGATATTTCTTCTGCTCAAGTCTAATAGTCTTGAGAGCTTCCCTCGAAAGTTGGACGATGTTGGGTTTCAAAGGATATGTCCTCGGTTGAGGTGTTCTGACCCAAATGAGATGTGGTTATTTTCCAGCAGAGGTATTTGAATGCTGGTCGGGTACTATCGCTATTCATAGCCAAGGGGGGATTAAAACAAGCCGCAGTTTATGTGCAGATTGACCCCCTCATTCGTCCAATACCTTCCAGTCTCCATCTCTCCTTGTCGTATATCCTTAGCATTTGAACCCCTGAGTGACTGATCATACCTCTTTCGAGGACCCACCAAGATTGATTGTCTAGGTGGATGTTTGGAGGTGAGATATAAGGTTGCCCGCAACGCAATGGCAAGAGTATTAGATTTTCTTGATAGACAGTTGGTAACTACGCTCCATGCAAAGATGGACTATTGTTTGTTGCATTTCGAAGCCGATTGGTGGTTTTTCTGGAGATTGATGTCTCTAAAATGGCATCATCGGGTTGGACATAAGGATAATTGAAAATGGCAAATTATCGAGTTCGGATTCGAGAAAAGACCAACGGAATCAATGAATACAGTGAAAAAACGTGGCCGTTCGAGGACAACTATCATTCCATCAAATAACTGGAATTTTTGTCGAAATTTCAAAGGATGTAATCCACGTCAGAGCTGCAGTGATGGCGTAGAAGGACTAAATTAAAGCTAATTGTTAGCTTATTGATGACAATATAGATGCAGCATAATCCAAGACTTGGTACGCGAAAAGCCTGTAACGAGCAGTTTAAAGCTTACCGCACACACATAGAATGGAGTTCCCGCTGCAATCCCTCCTAGGCTTAGACTGGAAGTAAACGCTGCCGTCACGAATGTGGCTCCACTCAACGAACCAAGAGTCTCGGCAATCGCGAGTCCGCTATACAGTCGAGCTACATTATCGTCCGCCACCGTAGCTGTAACGAGCGCTCTAACAAGGGTACTGAAGCCGAATCCCGAAGCATAGATCATCAGGCCTTTTGCACCGTTAGCCTGAGACCTCAGAGTACTTCTGCGCTCTTTGAGAATTTCTGTGATCACTCGCTTGGAATGAGAGCCCATATATTCCGTGATAGCCCCATGAGTAAGCTGCCGCACATCAAGGCGATAATGCTCGTCTTAGCAAGGCGAATATTGGTGACGTGCACCGGCTCACGCTTGATACGCTTTGCAAAGGGAAGTATGAGGCCGAAGATGATAAGTACCACAACAGCTTTGATTGAGAAGAGATAACCAGCCTATAGTAGTTAGATAATCGGAGGGTGCTTGATACAGGTGGTTTCAATAAACTCACTGCTGCGATTGAAACATGAAAGCGTTTCGAGACGTATTGAAGAAGGATATGCAGGGACTGCTTTCCGAGTGTCACAATCAGGAACGCAAAGGATGCATAACGGGCTACTTGGTTAGTTTTGAATATTAATCCAAAGTCGCGAACATCTTTCCAGGCGATTCCCAATCTAGTAGTCAGTTCTACCTCATGGGGGGGTGTACTCGGTGTGTCGGGATATGAAGGATTCAGAAGAGGCAGCCTTTCCTGCGGATCATTTGACAAAGATGAATCCTGCACGCTCTGTACCGCGCCACTAGGGAGTATAAGTGCTAGAGGCACAGATAGCAAGGCCAGTGAAAGTGAAATCGGGAACGGAGTGAATACCCCTATCTGCAGGAGTAAAGAACCGATGACAGGACCTACAAGCTGGCTGATCTGGATGATCGCTTCCATTGCTGAGAAAATAGCTGTCCTGTGTCAAAATTGAGCCTTTACAATGGATATACAGTGGAAGTTCTTTACCTTTCATCAGGTTGGGTGTAAGAAGCTGCTTCGGAATATACGAGGGCAGTGGTGAGATGAGTAGCTCCACCAAAGAGAGTAAAAGCAGGGCCAAGGAGAACAAGCTTCGTATTCATCGTTTCTCTCAAATAGCCTAGTGTTAATTAAACCTCTAGAGCTCTTCGATAACTTGTTGGACATACTTACAAACAACGATAATCCAGGCCCAACTGACGATTTGACCTAAGAAGTTGAGAAGCATTACCGGTTTCCTGCCAATCCGATCTGCGAGAACTCCCAATGGCACTATAACGACAAGATCTAAATGTAGTCTCGGTCAGACAGCTTTCCAGTCAAATCTATGGATGGGCTAACCGCAACAAAAGTGCAAAATCCCATTCAGGGCAAGAATCCACGCTAGTCTCTCTTGTATAGAAACGACTTTGCAGAGCTTTTCGTCGACGTAGCCTCCAAGCTCAATAACATTAGGGTCATGGACAAGGTAATGCTCATAGCACACCGCGAGCTCGATCGCGCGAGTCAGAGGTGTCATCATGCTGTAGAAGGCAAGGTTCAACACAAGGACTATAGCCGCACAGAGGTACGGGGCTAATTGCGACCTAGAAGCCATTCTGATATGCGTCTCGATAGATGATTCGAAAAATGTGGAAGTGAGCTATTTGCAGGAGGGATGAAATTGATCCAACACACATGATGACGACGCATAAGGTATAGGCTGCCTTGCGAATGTTAAGCTCAGATGGTTACACAAAAGGGGGGCATTGCGATGCATGACTCAGCAACCCTAAGGTATCCTATCATGTGATGGTCTATCGAATCACATCTCGATTAGGTATTCAATCGAGATTCAATACCGTGATACTACCTATTTTACGTGAACTGATCTGCATAAGGTCTTCAGAGCAGAACATCTGTCAAGCAGTCTGGAAACTCTCTGACGCTTGCAGTTTAATTTCATGCAGCTCGCTCGATCCCTCTCGAGTCTCTCCGTCACACGTCGTATCTCGGTTGGGCTACTGCGCGAGGGAGCTTGCAGGAGGTCTTCATGATATTTGGTGTCGCACCAATTACGTTAATTGTTTTTGCCTCGAAAGCACTCTTCTTGTGTGGCATGTCGTGCTTTCAAGTCTTGAACGAAGCCTGCCCGACTTTGACACTGGTTGCCATAGTAAGGGCCAAAGTGTTTGTGGCAAGGACCAAATTGTTTCTTACGGATACACTGTCGACGGTTTTTGGTAGAGCCTTCAGCACAGTTCATACTAGAGATCTATATCAACCGTTGAGAGGAAGGTATAAGACGCTGAAGAGAATTCAAGTTCTTTTAGGCAATGTGTCCAATACGCTAGATCCTGTGACATAGGTTCCAAAGCCCCGACAGGTTGCAGTCAGAGATTTTATGCTTTTTCAATTAAGCTCATCTTTTGAGAGCATAAGTTATTCTTTTGGTTGGGATTTGCAATGTCAACCTACTGAGGCGTTGTATTCGGTTTGAAATAAATGAGGACAGCGAAGTACTGAAGACCCTGGTTCTGTACAGACATCAATTATCCAAACAGACTCGCAAGCGGCATCATGATATGCTGGTTCCTAGCATTCATGGTCGAAGTAATCCGTGTATGGTCAGGCTGTCTTGACCCTAGGTCCAACTCTTCGAAATTGGGTGTCCTGTGAGATTTTTAAGGCATCCCGGCTCGCATCGCCAACACAGGTTGGGGAGCGATAGTTGATAGTGCAGAGTTGGAAAAGGATCCTACCTTCGCTACCGAATCATACAGAGAGATATCCATCAGCAGAAGAGCATTCGCCTGTGGTGCTTACGTCCGCAACCCCTAATGGTAGGTCAGTCTCAGCGCACGCAAACTTTGTAGAGTGTAACGCCTTGAAGCCCAAATATAAGGACACTGCACGGTCAGCATATACATGGCGGTCCATACTACGTGGCAGCAGAAAATTCGAATCCCAAATTACAACCCATATCGATGCGGTCTTTCCTCGATCCATCTCCCAAATGGAGCCCAATTATACTCAATCCCACAGTTCGCGGGGTCAGGTGGCAAGCGAATCAGATTGTTTTGGACACCACCATCCTTCACACACCCACTTTCGGCGTCGGTATCACAGAGCCTCAAGAAACTTGCGACACACAATGTGCTCACATGACTCCCGTTTTCTTCAGGCTACGAAGAAAAACCTATATGACAGCTTCTAAGGCATCTTTACCCAGGATAGCCAAGTATCACGACCATGGCTGCTATCCGAGAGTTTTTTTCGTACGAGGCGCAGGAGCTACAAGGTCTCCGTGCTCGTTATAACGCTATCGCAATCCAAGGCCAAGTAATTCGATCCAAGCGACCAAAAGGGGGTGAGAAAGACCAAATTCTCATCGCTAACGCCCCCACTGACAACGACAACGGACCAATTACTGGCTGGATACCTTCTAGGTCTGCCTATCTATCAAGAATTGCTCGACCTCCAAATGACGAAGCCGCGAGTAGCACGACTCTACCTTTCGACTTTCCATTGAGCCTAGAGGGTGCCAGAGTATGGCTTGGGCAAGACTTCAAGGATGAGTCGAAATATGTAGTTCCACTCCACACGTCCGATATTACAGAAATTGAGAATGCGTTATCATCTTTCAAAGGTATGATGTCGTGCAACCTGCGATGTTTTCTTTTGACCGACTGTTATTAGTCCTGGGGCCCGATAGTGGCCTGGAACATGTCTCTCAAAGCACGTTCCCACTCCCAAACCTTGGGGTAAAACTCGAGGAGATATCAAGGACCCTGCACACTGGTCGAGGTTTTGTTGTATTACGCGGCTTGGATCCTAGCAGATATACGGCTTGGGAAAACGCAATCGTATACCTTGGCGTGACCTCTTATATTGCCGAGAAGAGAGGATGTCAGGATCGATTCGGAAACATGCTAGGTAAGATCCGTTGCCTCAGCTTGAAAGGGCGTCGGTATATGCTGAACGGAAGCCATTAGTACATATTAAAGATATGGGAGCCAGGAACGGGCAGGCTATAAAGCGCCAGTCGCACTACACCTCCAAAGCCCAGGTAATTTGTGTCTTCCCTGAGCGTTGTCAATTACCATTCATCATGTCAAAACTTTAGGTTCATATCGCGCTGACTAGTTTCCGACGTGGATTAGCCCTTTCATAATGACTATGGCGATATCGTAGCTATGTACGCCCTAGACAGCGCCTCTATGGGCGGCGAATCACTTCTGGCATCATCCGGAGAAGTTTACAACGAAATTGCCTGCACCCGGCCGGACGTTGTTCGCACTCTAGCCGATCCATTCTGGAATTTTGAAAGGTGAGTACGTTTTGAATATCCACATGAGGTAAGCACAACTAACCGGGCGCTCTTTGTGTTCTTTATAGGAGCACCACACCGCCAACGTATGACACCCGGGCCGTCCTCTTCAACAACGATCTTAATGGGCCATTCTTTTGCTTCTCTCGCCGCAAACTAACGGGATCCGCAGACTTCCCCCTCTCCCAAGGCATTCCGTCAATGAGCGAGGCCCAAGCAGAGGCTCTTGACATGGTGCATTTCGTGGCCGAGAAAAAGGCCCTCTCATTGAAGCTACAACGAGGAGACATTCAGCTTTTCAATAATTTGGCTGTGCTGCACGCGAGGCACGCATTCTCAGACGATGATAAGGAGAGTAGCCATCGGCACGCTCCCAGAAGTAACAGACACTTGGTGCGTCTTTGGTTGCGCAACGAGAACCGGGCGTGGAAGCTCCCTGAGAGCTTGGCTGTATACTGGTTCGAGGTCTTTGGGAAATCCGAGAGGATGGCCAAAAGAAGGTACGAATACGACGCCAAAGAAGAGACGGAACACATCATCACAAGAAAGATGACATGCTGATCTGTAAGAGGGAAGTTATAACGACTGCGACGATTTGGAGAGGCTTTCGACCTGTCATGAGCGGGTTATGAAAGTGTAACGGCCTTTTTCTTATTTGACACGTAGTTGAGCTACCACTTTCGAAGGTTTTTGCTTCTCATGAGGGTGACAGTAGATCTGAAGTTATCCGTCAGATAAGGCGCAGACCGTCGAGATTGGATGAGGATGAACAAATACCAATATACCATCCAAATCTATCATTTAATACTGCTTAACCTCGGATATTTTTACTGATCGTGTGCTATACATGGTTATAGGCAATGATAGCCCTCAAGACGGCCGTCGCCGCCAGCCCTGCTAATCCCGAACGGGGTGCTTCCAAAGCCAAGTACTCCCAGATTTGAGTCACGGCTACCTCGAAGAGGTACTGTAGCGAGCTTTTTTGCAGCGATCAAAGAACGATAGTATAGACGGAAAGAATAAACGAGGGAGGAACCAGCAGAGCTGTCAAAGCCAAATGTATATCTCCTTTCTCAAGGCATGCTCGATTTCTGGCAGCTGCAGCCCCCACTCAAGATAGATCAACCCCTGAAGTCGTAATTCAATTATTGAATTGACACAGGTTGTCAAAACGGTTGCAGATGTTACTGAAGGTTCGGGTTTTTGAGCTGTTAGTCATTGCCTCTCAATTCTTGGATATGACCATTCCCTGGCTGCCAATTGGGAAAGAACATTTGATGACACCAGTACAAATCTGTTTCGTATTTGTGCTTGGCCCGTAAGCTCAGCATGTAAAATTCTATTTGCAGTGTTAGTAGCCATGGCAATGGTTCTAGATGAATGTCAATATTGCCTTTCACATTGATTTCTTTCTTCAAGTTCCCGAGATACTGGATCTGCTCTGCGTTTAGAGCGGCGAGTCGCGCAGTGTTGGGAGAAGTGAAGTCCAGATTGAGAGGGGTCGAGCCACATGAGACGTAATGGAAATACGCAAGCATTGTCTTAGCAGCGTGAAAATGAAGCTCACTGTTTGCGTACTTTCCATAGTTCCCAAATCGGCCCTGCGATATAAGAGGCTGGATCAGTCTTTTTAATAAGCTTTGGGACGACCGTTACATACACTCATGCCATATCTTTGCGCAAATTGGCGTTCATGCGCGAGTTGCCATTCCGTATTGCTCATCAGAATAAAGATCGTTAGATAGATTTCAAACCAGTCCTCTCTTTTCCGGCCGTAAACTTTCTTTTCAAGTCCGCGAAGTAAACCATTCTGCAGAGGCACAAGGATGGTATGAATCACTATTTGATCCAGTTGTTGATCCATGATTGGAGTGACAGGAATAATGCCGTTCCACGGATTCAATGGGTCGTGTACAGGGCTCAGACCCAAAGTGTTCTCTCCGTACAGCCTCCACGTTCGTTCAATGAAGCGGCTCGAAGACCATAATGTGAGAGAGTCTTGTACAATCGTTGACTTTTTGAAATCAGCCACGGGTTTACCTTACAAAGAAACGATTAACCATTCGGAAAGTACACACCTTACAGCGCAGAGCGAGTTGGAATGTGCTCCAGATGATGGGATTAGATTTGTCTAACAAGTTCGCAAGATAGTAAGGTGTCGACTCTGAGGCGTACTGCAGGATCCGCTTTTGTGTCCCTTCAACATCACTGATAAGAAATGGCGGCATCTCGAAGACGTGATCTCCATTCTTATCCTGCCATTTATAGCCAGTTCTATCTTCAGAATGAGCGTCAAACCGGGACACTAGCACTGTCAGCGTTATCGGCTTTTCTGTAGAACCTACATCTTGCACAAGTTGCACAGTATTTATTAGTCTAGCAAGATGGTTGTGACTTAACAATTGTTCCTTGTTCACCCAGAAATTCATGGGATGATTAGGGTCGTTAACAGGCGGCTCTGTATAGGACACTTAGCGACTGCAGAGACGCTCCTAATCGGAAGACTTACTTAGACGAAATAACGCAGCCTCTATGATCTTGACTTGAACGCAGGGCATCATGAGGGTACGAGGACTCGATGTTGAACAAGTTGCGCAAGGCTCGTACATTGAGGGTCCTTGCCTACACTGCGGCGAGCATGATGTAAGCTAACCATCTTTGGCGCTATGACTGTGCTGCAAACTCACCCTTTTCTTTAACTTGCGACATCTCTCGCATGCACCTCTCTCTCTGCATTGCCCAGTCAATCGTCTTTGGTCCGATGGCAATGCAGATCTAAGCCGTTGTCTCGAACCAAATGTGGTCATTATTCCTTGCACCTCTCCTGCTTCATTCTTCACGCATTCTTCCAAGGTTTTCTAGGGAAGGGAGTCAGTTTCATGCGTAATGTTGTATCACATGAAAAGTTACCTGGTCAAATAAGCGTCTCCTTTGCTGTGAAACACCTCCTGTATTAGGTGAAGCTAGCAAACGAATTTTAGAACTATCCTTCGTTAAGCTTCTGGAACTATCCTTGCGAAGTTTACCTCGAGACACTGATTTTGTGTTTGCCGGCACTTGATGGAGATTCTGGTCTACCGTTTCATGAGAGCTCCTACTGATCTGAGCGTCTCCACACCAGGCTTCTTGAGCCGTTTGCGGGAAGAACCTTCCGTTTAGTTCCGGAAACAGACTTTCGATGCTGAGATCGTGATCGGGGAATAATCCAGACCGCACTTGATCAAAGTTGTCGAACGATATGCGAGAGGCTGCAACTGGAGAATAGGTCCCAATGCTTTGCTTGACCGTTTCAGGTTCGAATTCACTACTCTTCGTCGGAAGGTACGAGGTATGAAATACATCATCAACGGTGGTGAGGCGTTGGATTCCGTGCAGCTGTTCGGATGTCAAGTTTTGTCCATCATGCCCTCTATCACTGCTCCGTGGATGCATGGTGCCATTGGAGGCATATTGGGCTGAGAGGTTGAACGACTGCCTCGTAGATATTTGTGATGACGGCTTCGATCCGAGATGTGAGGCGTCTTCATGATGAAAGAGTGGACTGTTCGGCAATGTTCCTGCCTGATTGGAAGATTGGCTAGGGATCGAGTGTCGGATAGGAGATAATGCATGGGCTCGTTCGACAGACTCTTTCAAAGAAGGTAGAAATGCAATAGCACTTCTTTGTGAGAGTGCTTCCGAGCCTTGATTCCAGATCTGTTTTTGAGAGATCTGAGATGCAAAATGTCCATCCAGCTGCGCAGCCACGAGCGATGGAGCAATAGTACCTGGGGCCGAGTGGATTGTGGCTGCGAGGTTGCGAGAACCATCTAAACCAAATTCTTGCTGGCTGTGGTCCGATGAGACTGTTAGTTCGAGAAAGCTGGTGCCGTCATGGTGCTTTATAAACAGGCGTGGGAGGCTCTGCTCGCTTTGTGTTCCATCGAGCTGTTGTATGGTCCATGCGACTGGGACTAGTCGTTGGCCTTGTTGTAATGTCAAGGGCACCATATAAGTTTCCTCATCGAGGGTCATGAGAGGCGTTTGTGAAGCGTTTACAGTTATACGTTCAGTAGCGGCGAGTTGCGCCGGAGATTGAAGAGCCGGCATATTCGTCTCATTGTGAGCAACATCGACAATGGTTTGCCGCACGTTCTGAGCTGTAGATTGAACGATTGCGATCGGAGTAGGAGCTGCGCAGCTTCAGTAAATCGTAGTCTTCTGTATCTCGTGCAAGAACCATTGTCCCATCCAGATAGCGTAGTGCGATACATACTCGCAAAGTAAGACGGCGTGCTTCCGTCAAAATCCTCAAAGCCTTGATCGACGAAATCCTTGAATGCGTCTAGATTGTGAACCTCACCAATGTTGGTGGGGTAGTCCGGCTCCTGCACTCTCTTCACGGCCATCTATGTTACCTTGCCATGTCCATGCGCGCAACACATGGGGATATTTGTCTGGGCTACAGGATGCAATATATTTTCTCTTCTTAGTTGGCGGCGGGCTGCAGGCTGTCAGCCTATCTGTTATGCATACCTGATACGGTCATCGTGTTCACTTGCAGCCAGCCCATTGGGGTGTCGCACGCGAAACACGCCTCATAACCTTATCCAGTCACCGGTTTGGCCTTGTTATCCGGTCGCAGACTTACAAAAGACAGCCTGATGGGTTGAGTTCTTCCGCCGCTTCACTTAGCTTTCATGACCTCTCGTTCTTCGCCGGTCTGAAGCCAATGAGGATGAACATTAGACAGGCAACGGTCAAGGATCTGGACGTTCTCACCAACATACAGATGGCAGCCTTTCCCATGGACCCTCAGTGGGATTATCGGTTCCCGCGTTGGGCACAATTTCCTGAAGATACACGAGAACATACGAATGTTCTTTTTAGCTCGTTTCTGGAAGACACCCACGACCGGTTTCGCGTTATGCTTGCAGAAATTGACACCAATGAGCAGAAGACCATGCAGCCAATTGCCCATGCCGTATGGGAGACAGCGAATCTTCGTCAGAAGAACGCCATAGGTTTGGAGTGACATCCGATTCTCCCAAGGCTGAATACTTATTTTTTGAGATGCCTTGCCAGTGCCCCTCGCTCTCCCTAGCATAGGCAGCGGTCAATCAAGGCGCGACGCAAACCTAGTGCACATGAAAGCCTTCCATGAGGCTATCATGAAGGCCAAGAAGGTGTATTTTGACGATGTCTATGGCACCAACCAAATACACCTGATGATCTTGGGTACACATCCCGACTACCAGCGGCAAGGTGCTGGATCATCTCTGTGTAGATGGGGCATGGACTTGGCAAAAGACAACAACGTTTGTGTGTCAGTGTTCGGAAGTCCAATGGGGAAAAAGCTGTACGCATACTTAGGTTTCAGCGAGCTTGCGACCATCATAGTGCAGGCAGAGGGTGAGGAAGCCAAGCTTTACATTGCGGCCATGGTCTACGAAGCTCACAAGGTCGCTGCTGTGGGCTGGGGCCCAAATTGTTTGATCTCGTAGATTTCCTTACCGATTCTAACATTCAGAGACTTATCTCTCTGAAAACCTCGAATCGAACTATTGTGTGACCATCAAGGAAAATGCAGATGTTGGTAGCAGCATCATCTCGAAACTTTGTGATGTTCCTAGCCAGTGTCCACAACTGTTCCCATAAAACTAGGGACATACCTTACACTCCTAAACATGCTGGAACCCCGTCAAGCGGCCTTACCACTTGAGCACTGGTGACCCAAGTATAGTGGGAAGAAAGGTACTTTACTGATCAAAGTGAAGTCGTACGGAAACTGCAAGGGGCTTCCTAGCGTAAATCTTTTGCCGCTTTTGTTCACCGTACATTGATGTGATTGGCCAGAACAATTTCCACGGCCTTACTGTATATATCAGACATTGTTCTTGCTCTGCTTCCTGTCATAAGATTCCAATGCCAGGCTTTCACCGGCAAACGGTCAGGGCTCATTCTACTTACGGTCTACCTATTGCTTCTGATTTGTCGACAACATCTCCGTATCCTTTGTATTAAGCATGAGGGGCTGGATAAGAAGCGTTTCGCTTCTTGTCCTATGGGGCCAATGTATGGCAACCAACCAGTCTCAGCGTATGGAGATCTCTATGAGGTCTGCGACTCTTTCCGATCTTGACGCTATGCTTGAGATTGTCTTCGCAGCGTTTCCAATGGATCCTCAGTGGGACTACCGATTTCCATACCGCCTTGAGTATCCAGAAGACTATAGACACTACACAAAGCTCACTTACAAGGAGATCCTTGAAAACGCCGAGGGCAGGTATTGCACTTTCGTAGCGGAGTCTGTGAGTCTGAAAGATGCGACAGTGGTGAAGCCAATTGCGCTGGCTATCTGGGAATCTTCGGACTTAACAAGAAACTCTAATTTGCTGAAGAATGAAGCTCAACGACGTCCGTAAGGTTCCTTTTCCTCGCTTCCTTCCTTCCACTAATGGGTACTTCTTCCAACAGCCATCATCGCGGTCAGGAAGCTTAATACACCTAAACGACGGGATGCTGACCCGAAACACATGGATGCGTTCAAGAAAACGGTCGTTATGGCACGGCTTAAGTATTTCAGCGATTTTGGAAAGAAACAGATTTTCCTCATGAATCTTTTGACACATCCAGACTATCAGCGGCATGGGGCAGGCACTCTTCTGGTAGACCGAGGTCTTGAAGAAGCGAATGCCAGCAGGTCGGTACTATCGCTTCTTTCGAGTCCAATGGGTAAACCTCTCTACACGCATTTGGGGTTTGAAGATCTGGGGGCAGCGGTAGTCCACGTGGAAGGAGAGGAGGAAAGACTGTGCGTGAATGCTATGGCGTATGTTCCTGGAAGTTCCACCCCACCAGCTAGAGCAGACTCCTGCGCACAGTTTAGGTCGCTTGGGGAGTGAGGAACCAGGGCCTGTGTCCTGAATATATTATGTTCATTTGAGTATTCGATGTTGGGGAGCATGAAGCGCGAGGATATTGGAAAGAACGTCAAATACACTCACTCACCTAACGATCGTCTCACGTAGTTCCGAGATGACAGCGAGGTGCTGTCTCGCTTCTGACTACCTTTTAGGGCGTTTCGAAGGCCAGGGCAGCTTAGTACAATTGAGGGATCTAAGTGAAAGGCTAACCCATATATTCTGAAGCCGGCGTACTCATTTTCTGGTATAATGTAATTACCACAGGGTATGCTAGTGTACCGAGAACCGTCTCCTTGTCAAGTATCATGGACCGTCAGTTACCGTAAGCCTTGGCAAAGTCTCAGTAAAGCTCTCGCCATGTTTCCCGATTCGGATGTAAATCTCGTGATCCCGGTTTTGCGTTGTACTGCTCCTCCATAGTATTATTCCGGCGAAGATGCGGTACCAGGTTCAGAGACTTTTACTCGCCATCTTTCCCAACGCACTTGTGGATAAGATAGATCCGTATCCGAACTAGGTGTGGGGCCAACCCTATAAGTAATTGAACTTGTTCCCTAAATGCAACGAAATCTGAAGATCTGAAAAGAAGGAATAACATATGGTAGTCGAGAAATCCTCTCGACATGATTAAGCTAGAGCATAACCCACAAATTGAGAGTTGCAAAGCAACGGCTCATGGAAGCAATCATAATCGAAGCACTTCTGAGACAATGTCTGCCATTGGAAGCTCGCGAAGCAGAAGCTCAAAACCCTACTAACAGTTTCCTTAGGGCTCCAATAGGTGGGAAAAAAACGTTTGCAAAGGCAGGTACCATGAATTCCAGCAGGCACAAACAACCCAAGTATGTTTGGGGTATACCACGACTCCTGCAATGCCGCGCTTACTAAGAAGGAACAGTCGCGAGCTCGATTATATCGGTCTCGCTGAATGCGGAGAGAAACCCCCTTACCATATCGATGCTAAGGCGCGTAGAAGAGACGATCCCATCAAGGCGATTCACTCAAGCCAGTCAAGGATTTCTCAGTCGGAGCGTGATAGCTACGTCGCTAGCACGCTGGAGAATTCTGTCCAGAGATATGGAGCTCCGATCGAAAAGTATCTCGAAAAACATTATAGACACGAAGAGTTTTGGAGGTTCCCCGACGGAAAGCATCCTGCTTCGGGACAGAACGGGAAACGCTAGTCCCACTTCGAGAGCCCGCGTAGAAAGATGATATCTAAGGGTAACGAGGTTGTCATGTCATTTCCTGGTAGATGAGATTTGTTGCTGCTGTGTTTAGATTTGCGAATGCAAGGATGTTTCGGGATTTTTAAGATCAGGCTAGAATAGGGCAATCAGACAAGGGCTGGAGTCTTGATGTAAACACGCTGTGGCATGACCAGGGAGCCGATTTCGATGATCTGAAAGCTGAAGATCTCCCACTCTGACCTCGGCAACGTTTCATGATCTCCACGCTTGTACTCCATAGGAAGCTACCTCAATCATCAATGCCGCCTACATCTCATCCCATAACACCCTCCCATTTAGTAGATCCCGCTGCCCGTAAAACTCGCCGACGATGGTGACGATCATATCAAGTGTAGCATAGGTACAAATGTCAGGATGTCCGTCATTCTCATGCTCCTTTGACGACTGGGCTTCCGGAACTGCGGGCGGTGGGTCATCGTCGGCAGTCTCTTTTGAGGGCTTACTGGTACCGTTTTTTGGCGTATAGGAGGTGACTGTTGGGGACGAATACTGAGTCAGAGACGATAGCAGGAGCTGTCTTGCTTGCTCCAAGGCATCGGAAGTATTCGACGCTGTTTCGAGTTGATCTTGAGATAGTTCTAGTCGATCCCTGCTCGAGGTATCAGGGGTTGGAGTTGTGTTGGGGATTAGATTCGCCTGGATCGCATCCGGCGGCTTTAACGTTTTCTCAACAGACTTTTCCGTTTCACGAACGAGGTCTTGATCCCCATCCAGTTGCACTTTCCCAAGCCCCGCGGCACTATCACCTTCGGCCTCTTCGTCAACTAAACCATCCACCTCTTCTTCCGCCCATTCATCTTCCTCTCTCCCAGCCATCATCCCCCTGAGCTGCCACACGGCCTTTTTTCCAAGACTTCTAAGGATTCCCACCTCCTCACTCCCCATCTCCCCAACAGGTCTGCATCTTGCTAGTAGTCCCCATCCCCACGTCCCTAATTCCTTCCCCTTTGCCAGGTTCTTTTTTATCAACAGCGTTTCCAGTATGTTCAACCCGTGCACCACATTGTCCTGTTGCAGTTGGCTTAATAGTGTCATCGTTGGTTGCGTATAAAGAAGCTTATACCGCCATGTCCTATGCGTGGCGGAAGAAAAGGTTTGCGCCGTTGTGTCCAAGGCTGGAGAAGGCGAGTGCAAGGTGGCAGCGAGAGCGGAGAATCGAGCGCATAGAGCGGCGTAGTAGGCTTCTTGGGGGTTAGCATCCTGGGATTCGTTATCCCTCTTCAGGCACACAGGCTGTATAGGAGCCGCAGTGTAGGCTCCATCGGCATAGTAGCCATCAGAGTAGTCGGCGTAAAGTTTTGCATCTCCGACAGTATGAGAGATAGGTGCAACAAGCAGATTGGGAACGGTTTTAGCCTCGGATCTGTATCATGGCATGATCATGTCAGTGGGGACTGCGATGGTCTTCTGCACGAAAAGGAAATGCTCAGCCAATGTTGCAAGAGGGACGGTATTGTAGCAGCTCACCTAACCATACGCAAATACTCCAGCCCATCGCTTGCAGGTCCATAGAACAAGTCATTCTGGCCATCTTCACCACCAAGGCCTGGGAAGGCGCCCCGCTGGCCGTATGTCGGATCGACCCGGGGTTGGGCAGTTGAGTGTCCATTAGGACTATCGTCGCCGGCATTAAAGAATCGAGAACGTTTGCTATAGATGGATAAGTCTGGAGTGGGGTCGGCATACTTGCGTTTGTTTGCCATGCTGAGAAGATAGGACGGCAGATCGATAATCTAATGTGAAGCAATGGTAGCAAATTAAGTCAGGACTAGTAGCTCTACCTGTCGCCACTAGGTAGGATGTAAGGTATAGTGTTAAACCACGGAGACAATTACGATTTTCTACTACAGTATTTTCCATCTAAAGCTTTGCAGTGGAGGAGCATCAGCTCTCAATGTAGCACATTTTCGTTGTCTTTTGAATTGGAATGCCTCGATACAACGTCATAAGATTTGTAAAATAGGTGAGACCGGCTTGTAACATCGTACTCCCACGACGCCTGAAATGCCGCCTATCAAGATACACTCCCAACTACCAAAGCCGCAACGCCCTCCTCATCGCTCCTCACGGTAATCTTAGTCGTCACTCCACTCTTTGCGGAGTAAGCCATTCTGACCATGGCAGCAACCTTACCACCATCGAGTGTTTTACCATAAAGCTTGAGGGTATGTGTGCTAGTAGAGATACTGATGTCGCTACCATCCAGAGGCTGAAGGGAGAGGGCCTTCGTGAGTTGTTCAATGGCGTCTGTGAAAGAACTCCGTTAGTCTCCAATGCTCTTATTAAAGCTTGATTGCTAATACGTTGAGCGGAAGGAGCCCTTAAAGTAGCATTAGAGGACTTACCTGTTATACTCTTTATGCTTGTTAATTGTAATGTTTCGGATGATTCGTCCCCGTTAGCGCCGGTTTGCTCCCATACATGATCGAAGCTCCCAGCAAACGCCGGCATGACATAGTCACTTCCCAGAAGTTCAAGATCTTCAACCTGATATTCATCTTCATAGCCAGTCTCATCCGGCTCACCAGATGTTGGGTCAATTTCTTTGCTGGTAAATTTAAGTACGTTTGTAAAAGAAGTAATAGGATAGGCCGTGTCGCCAACTTTCTTGAGGCTGACGTACACAGTCCCGGGTTGGTCAATGGGAAGTTTTGAGACGGGTATGATGAACTCCTCTTCTAAAGACTCGTCGTCTTCCGAAGGCGTTGCCACCATAGAAACCTCTTCTAGTATTGTGTCTGGTATTGTATTCTTGATGTCGTACTGGAGTACAATGTGCTTCTTGTAAATATGTTTGATGGCAGTAACGACATACTCCGTTTCCGATTCTGTTAGTTCTACCGGCGAAGATGATCTTAGTAAAGTACCGTGCGCCTTGAGCTCTGGAATCCGCATCAATCGTTGCACGTGTTTCTGAGCCTCAGCCGCCGCAGAAACTGCGCCATCTGCACTGCCATTGGCTTGAGGTTTCTTCGGTCCTGCACTCGGGGCTTTCAGAGTTGGTGTTGCAGAAGTAAGCTTTTTCGTTCTCTCTTCGGCAAGAGCCTGTTCATGAGTGACGACAGGAACTGTAGACATATCGAATGCGGTCGCAAACGTAGCCACGTCATTAGCAGTAACGTACATGACAAGTTGATGCTCGAAGGTTGATAGCGAAAACATTGAATCTGCACCAAGTAAGCCGGATGCATGAATTCAGAGACGGCCGACATACCATTTTTGATGAAACGATTCGCCATTTCATCTTCTTCGCTCATTAACCTCAGATTTAAAGCAGCACGATCCCTGACTTCGTCATCAGTGTCGTCAAGGCAGCGAGTTAGTAGCACCGTAACGCTTCTCTTCACTTCAGGATCCTGTTGTCCAACCCCAAACTTGGCCAAAGCTGTCACGGCGGCAGCTCTGACCAAGGCATTTTCCAAGACAACGCGATTGTAAATGTATCGAATATACTTGGTTGGATGTGAAGTCTTCGGACCTTCCACTCCTAGCAAATGCAGTATTCGCACAGCCAGCTTCGTAAACTCACAATCTTCAATGAACTCGCACAGGTGTGCCAAAGCTATACAGATTAGCTAGTGCAACTTCAGTAAATGCAGTAAACCTACCGTCTTCCTTGCTACCCGGCACAAATTTGATCAAATCGAACATACTTTCCACTACACTCCTCTTGAACTCGTAACCACCCTCATCTCTAAGTATGCCGCTTAGAAAAGCAAGCATGCCCGCCTGTTTGCTAGGGAACTTAAGACACAATGTTCTTATTGCTTCAACGATGGTAATTTTGAACTCGTCAGTAATGTCTGCCATGAACCCGGATATTTGCTTCATAAGTCGGTCAACGCTGCTCTCGTTCCCAGTCTTGAGAAGCGTTGTGATGGCGAAAGTGGCGATTGAGCGATTAGTGTTCGAGATTAGGGTCTCAATATCGGGGTTACACGACTGGACAGCTTGTGGCCTGAACGAAGCGACATTATGGAGGATACGGATGGCAGCAAATTTAGTGACAGAGCGAGGGGAGGTTAAGAATAGTTGGAGCGTGTGGATAGCCTGGGTGATTTCCGAATCGCTAATATCCCGCAAGTTACAGATCGCTTTCGCGGCCTCGAAATTGACCATTTCACTCTTGTGTCGCAGCCAGCCATCAAGAAGTTGCATCATAGGTTTCCGCAGGCTTGGGTCGTCCTCTATCAGCTTTGCTGCTAACCTTACTAGCATGACCACCGCTGCAGGACTCTTGACAACGCCGGGAAGACCATATTGCTGTACCATTTTGACCAACGCCATGCGATCATGAGACCTCATCTGGTACAACAGACCAATGGCATGATATTGTGTCATATAGTTGGTGCTTGGCTGCAGCGAGTGCTGACCTCCAGAGGTTGAAAACCCCAATGTGAACCCTCCAGATGACTTTGAAGAGGATGCGGCTTCTTGCGTCTCACTCTGCCATCTGCGTACGACATCTCGAGCGATAGGAAGGAGATGATATGACGATACAAGAGCAGCAGAAGAGACGGAGGGGGTTTTGTCGACGATGGCAGTCTTGATCAAGCGCTCAATTGCTTGAACGGTAGTGGCCTAGGCATGTCAGCGAAGAACTCTTGACAGTACCTATCCGCTCACATCAATGATCCTGCATAATGCCCGTATAGCGTTTGCCTTGTAAAGAATGTCGCTTCCCACTGATGTGTCCTTCATGATGCTGCTGGTGACCATAATGACATCTTCAGCGGTATTTGCTAATTCTTTTATTATCAAGTACACCATCTGCCGTAGGGAGGCATCCTTGTTTTGGAACAGCTTCGAGATGCCGAAGAAAAGAGACGTTGCTTCGTTCGTTGGGAAAACCTCCCCGGTAAAGAGGAGAAGAGCAATCTTTGTAAGGAGTATTCGACATCTTCGTGGAGATATAGGCGAAGAATTGAAGAGTCGTGCTGAACACCGAACAATCAGTTGAAGTAACCATAACCTATACGATCCATATCTTGCCTTCTTGAAAGACAGAGGTCCTGTCGACCTTCATAATTGCCTGGTCGGCATCCTCATCTTTCTTGCCGTAGCTCATCGTTGGTGCTGTAGGCCCGCGGCCTGAGCTTAGAATTTCTGAATCCTGTGTGATTCGGCTCGGCAGTGCCCACTCAACTGGGGGATCTTCAAGCCAAGGCTGACGCTTCTGATAACATTACATCAGTCAATCCAATGTGTGCCCAGGTTATTGAAGTGATTGCGTCGTCATACGCACAGTATAGATGTCGGCGACTGATTTATGGCATCCCTTAAGAGCTGGAGGCTCCTGCGCCAGACGTCAGGGTGTCCAGTAGTCGGCCCTAGTGTGCCCTGCCTGAACTTCAATCAAACAAAACCGCAGCCTGAACGAGATTATTAAGATCTTGCGCAATGACTTCTACGCTTTTCATTTCTATCTTACTTTCACGAAACTAATGACTCGACATCTCTAACGAAATTTATCTGAAATACAGGCTTTTAAGCACCCCAATAATGGATGAGCGAGTGCATGTTCCTATTGATGATCCAAATGCGGACACCGAATGGTACTTTCTCTATGTCCCCTGTCTAAGGAGTTGTCTAATTACTCGTTGCAGGAACGATATTTTACGCAAACACAAAATCATTCCGGAGAAGCCTCCCTCCCCTACACCAATCATTCAAGAAGCTCTACTGAAAGCTCAGAAATTGGCCTACGAAAACAGGCTTGAAGACAAAGACCTTGACGAGCTTAAAGAGCTAGAAGATGAGGAGGATGATGCTTTCTTAGCCAAGTACCGGTCAATCTAAATCCAATCAAGGGGCTCAAAATGCATGCTGATAAGCCCATCCTCAGCAACCAGCGCCTAGCCGAATTATCTACCATAGCTACTGCCAGTACCTTCAATCAAGTATATCCTCTCCAGAAGCCGGATTATGCACGCGACGTGACCGAAGCCTCGAAGAAAGCATTTGTCTTCGTGCATCTCACCTCTTCTCTTGGCACAAACATTGAATCCCAACTTCTAACCGAGTTGTGGCGAGATGTGGCCCACAAATTTGGAGATATCAAGTTCTGTGAGATCAGAGCGGATCTTTGCATTGAAGGTTATCCAGAACGGAACACGCCAACTATTTTGATCTACCGCAATGGCGACATTAAGAAGCAGATTGTTACGATAAGGGAGCTAGGTGGGAAAGAGACCAGCATCAAAGGTATACTCGTGCCTGATATCTTATTTGATGTGTTGACCGCGGCAACAACTAAATAATATGTCCAGATCTTCAGCATCTGTTCATTGATGTAGGGGCTGTTAAAGCAAGTGACCACAGGGTTCTAAGTTCAGCAAAAGACGCAGGCGACAAAATCCACAGCTCAATACGTAGCGGTCATGCGAGAACCCCAAAAGATGGTGATATTGACGACGACTGGGATTAAAGGAAGTACTTGAAATTCGAGAAATGTTTGGATCAGCGTCCATATCACGAACCTTTCATGAAATTGCTACGGTGGTAGGTCATATGTAATGCCCTCGATTGATTGATTTGCGCGCAGTGTGTCGGCGCGATGTTGAAGACCAGTCCTGAATCGAGCCATATGATTTTTGAGCGGCAAGCCACCGCCGTAAGGGCACATTTGCCACTGTCGTAGGACAGAGTTCCTGCACTAGGATGTAATGCGGCCCTGTGTTGGCCACCAATTGGTGGGCAAATATTGAATGCCCTCTTAGGCTTTCCCCATTACAGGTCATTATCTGCGACATTTTCTCTGCTTTTTCGTGCTAGAAACTGTACCACATTTGATTGCAGTGCAAGGCCTGACAAAGCAGAATCTTTGGAGTTGTCTCGCTGACCATATTCTCCAAAGGACCATGGACTCTGAAATATATTGCAAAACCAGGCTTTCCATGTTTCAACTCCTTCGAGCAACGGAAGTATGATAAGGCGCAACAGAATCTCAGGAGAACGAGTGATCGAACGAGTATACCAGGTACATGATTTCACGATCTTTTGTATTGATACTGCGCAAGATGTTATTCGTAAGGGAATTGGCAGAATACACTTTATTCGAGAGGAGCGGGAAATGAATGATGCGAGACTACAAGGCCAAATGTACAAGCGCTTTGCCATCAGGGAAGAATCCTTGATTCCCGTGAACATGTGTTCATGCGTATGCGTATTGGCGGTGGTTACGTCGAACAACTTGTGAGGCTTTGAGTCGTGCATCTGCAGCAGGTCTTCCTGAAAGAGCATCATTGGCTTTCAAAAATATGCATTGGGAATATAAACAAAGTTGGCCGCAGCCGTTACTCCTACTCTTTTAGTACCAGGACGCGCCGACTTCAACGTAAGTTGCGCGGCTGTCAGTACAGGGTGGGTCGTGAGAAACTTGCAGTTCTTAGGGACCTGAGGGATCGGGGCTTTGGCGATGAATCTACTTGTTTACCTGACTGAAGTGCAAAGAAGGAACACGAGCATTGTAACGCCCGGAGCTGAATGTAGCGATAGGTTCTTAGGGCGCGCTTTCGCAAAGCTCGGGGGTGAAGTTGGTCGCATGTTCGCCGGCGAAGAGGCTGCGTTCATGCAGACGGTGAAGGCCAAGGTCCATGGGTGCATCTGCTAAACCTTAGGTAGCCAAACCTGACCTTTGCGTTTAAACGGCCAACACCGCTATCTCTACATGTATACTCAAGTCTCATGACTTGGGATATCATACAAATACCATGCTGTTTTCTGCGTTAAACGGGTAGAACTTCAATGTCTGCTGCTTGTTGAGGTTACACAACGCGAAGTTGATGATAAATCTGCAGTCTACACATCAACCCCTGACGCTCTCGATAGCTTTTATGCCCCTCCGCGCCAGCTGTTCATAGACCCTGCTCGAGTTCCTCCTTACTGCTCTGCATGGTAGATCATCCGTTATTGTACATAATTCAATCGGAATGGACCCAGAAATGGACTACAACAGCTACTTCAATCCTCCTACTCAACCTTACCCTTTCTACCATCTACCATCGAAGCCAGAGCACCCATATACTCCACATGATGAAACTTCCAACGATCCAATTGTAGGACTTGGTTTCTTACGCTTTTACTATAAACTAATCTGTGGAATCACCAGGACGTCTACAATGACCCTACCGCCTTCCACCCTTTCGATCCCTCATACCAGTTCGGGCAGAATCCCTTGGTCCCGCCCCAGCCACAGTCACCTCCACAGTCGGTACACAGGCCCTCCATCTCAAACGTTCTTCCTCATGGAAGTTCCAACTCTGTTGAGATGACGGGCGACCAGGAGACGTACGAGCAGGCACAGGGGCGAAGCAGCGAAGATGACCGAGACAACGTTACCCCTGCACAAGGGCGACGGAAAGCTCAAAATAGAGCAGCGTAAGATACAATGCGTTATCTCATTCAGCCTTAAGATTTGCATGACTGACTAGCACATTGGTAGCCAACGAGCCTTCCGAGAGCGCAAAGAGCGCCATGTTAAAGAGCTAGAAGTGAAGCTCAATACTCTCGAAGCAGACAAATCTACCATCACAAACGAGAATGAGCGTCTCAGACGGGAGTTGGAAAAGGCAAACACGCAAAACGAAATACTCCGCGCCACCACTACCCCACTCAACTATTCACAACAAAACATACACGCTCAATCCGGGACGTACCCCCCTCCGCCCGACTCTCCCGTTCCCGGACCTCAAACTTACAGTCCAGCTGCCTTTCACGAAACCCTTTCAAATCGAGATCCGAACTCTACTAATCAACCCATTTCTCACCGCATCCATATTCATGCTGCTACGGGCGAGCGTCTTCTCACGACAGGTGCTGCGTGGGACATGATCCAGAGCCATGAGATGTTTAAGAAAGGCATGATTGATATCGCGGATGTGTGTGGTCGACTCAAGGGTCGTACGATGTGTGACGGGAGTGGACCTGCATTCGAGGAAGGAGAAATAAGACGAGCGATTGAAGAGAGCGTGGGGGGGCCTGGGGACGAGTTGATTTGACACATGATTTCCGACACATTTGAATTTGCTTGTGCAAGACACTCATATGATGGTTGTTAGAGCTACAGGAGTTTCTTTACGAGTTTATGAGGCACACCGTCGAAGCCAGGATCGGGGATGCCGATGAGAATATGGCAGATGCTGATACGATAGAGCGCAAGTTGTTTCTATTTCAGTGGAGGAATTGAATACCCATTGGTCGTGCATTGGCGCTACGGATATTCGTCAGGTTATGCTGGGGAGATCTCATATGGTAGAAAGCGGTCAATAAGCCCCTAAGCTACCAATAAAGCAACTGCAATTGTTTGGGAGTCGTGAAGCTTTTTGTGGCTTGACCAAACTACAAAGGGGTTTCGCTACTCGACTATCAAGAGTACCAATCTATACACGACCCGCTCAGACTATCTTAGGCAGTCTGCCAATTCACCTACCGTCCAAAAACAACCCTTCGCAGATCTCATGGAAATCCTTAGCCCACCAAAGGCATACATCATCTTTGGCAACACCGCTTCCCTTCTCACTTGCCTTGCGTTCGAGAATCCACGTACACTTGATCCTCAATCTCTGCAATGTCTCACACAATTCCTTCTGCTCACGACCCTCCACCTTATCCGTCATGCAAACTCCAATGTCGACACAAGTCAAACATTCCAAATCGGTCACGCTATCACCTACATATACCGTTCTTACCTCCTTTGTCCGTCCGCCAACCTCGTCGAGCAGCCTTGCCTTATCCCCACAAGTCCAAATCCCACCTTCCTCAGCCCCGAAATATCTACTCAGCTTTCCATCCTCTTCAATCTCGTTTGCCCTTATTTCGACCCCCTCGGCCTCCACCCCCACCGTGGTGCGCAGACACCTGCGGATAAACTGCCCACTCCATCCTACACTGAGCACCACAACCCTTCCTCCCCTCTTCATGACTTCTTCAATCACCCTCCCGGTACCTTCCCTCAATACCACCCTCCGCTCTCTAACCGCTTTCTCTGCAGCATCCTCAATTATTTGCGGCGTGACTCCCATCCACACTCCCGCCTCCTCGCATCTCTCAATGCTTGCTCTTTCAACATCTCTGAGACTATTCAGATACGTGATTTCTTCGACGAGTGTGGTCCGAGAGTTAGCCCTGGGCGTGTACGAGCTGACGTGCGCGGCGAGGGAGGAGGCGTAGAGGATTGAGAGGTCGGCAGGAGATCTAGACGGAGATTTAGGAGACAGAGAGAGAAGGATGGGAATAGTGGATGTGGTGGTCAGGGTGGAGTCCCAGTCGAGGAAAAGGAGGATAGGTGTGGGCATCGTGTTGGCGGATGCGGCACCTGGTTTGTCGCGATTGCCGAGATGTTTGGTTTAGCCGAACCGCCATTGCAAGAATTCTTCAAACCCTGACAGAGACGAGTCCCATCATCCACTGGTCGACGGTGTTACTCGAGTTCAGATGATAATTCGATAAGTTCGAAATGGTCTTGTACGCTATCGGTAGGCGTGACAGTGATGGCACTCTACCACATCTCAAGCGATAGGCTTTCGAACCCAATCCGACGACATGGCCAGATCGCAAGTGAGATGCTCCAGTGAGCTATTTCATGATGCCAGCTAAGGTACCCCAAAGGCTTCGTTATAAGCTAGATAAGGATGAATATCTTATGGGCGTATCAGAATTATTTCTCAACAAAGAAAAGCCGCTTCGTTCGATCTTTCATAATGATGACCTCTGAGAGTGCTACATGTTCAGAAATGAGAGTAGCAGTACCCTCATGATGTTCGAAAAAAAATTGCTATTTGCATTCCTCCTATCACCGTCCGAACCTTTTGATAACATTTGAAGTAGGCAAGCACTTAGGATACGGTGACAGCCATAGCAACCTAGAGTGTCAACGTAGAGCCGATAATCAAAGTAGGTTGATGTAACACTGCTTGAGACTCTACAACACAAGACAGGCTCGATACCTTCAGCACATGACGATAAAGGACTGCACGAATCTATATTCTGTTCAGCATAGCACCCTGCTTAGCATAAGTGATTCACTGCGCACCTTTATAGAACCCATCGCTCACCACTCCTACATAAACATTACTAGTCTCTCTACATCAGTCCTCAAGCCTGTGTCAAGTGCTTACCCCTTCACATCTCTACTTTCCCATTCCGCTAATTTGCCAGGAAAATCTTTTGTTAATCCCAACTGCCACAAATGAACCTTACAGCAGTCTTCTATGCCAAGACTGGAATCTTCTCCTTCTGTCCATGCAAGAGCTACCCTTCAGCCAAATCATAGACATCAAAGCAAGTCTGGCGTTCGCAAACCTAGCGGCGCGGCAACCGCGTCCTCGTCGCCGTCGTGAGTGCAAACCTAGCAGTTCCCCCTCCTTATCATTCACTTAACTTACACCGAGGTCATGTAGATAGAGGGAGAGGTCATTTACCAGAGTTACCTAACCCAGCACAGAGAGATTCACTTCGGGCTCCTTACAGGCCTCCTCCAAATACTCCGTTCTCACACATTCAGATTGTTCCCAAAGCCTCACCTGAAGCATCTGTCAACGACGAGAACTCACCCCAAGTGACATTCCGAAGCCCATCTTACAGTAAAGAAGCAGAAGAGAAGATGTCAGCTCCGTTTATCCCACTCAATACCACAGCTAGCCTAGCAAACATGACATCGGGCACCACTTTTGCAGCTAAGGCTCGGGCTGCAGAGCTCAACGCCGTCAGATCTAGGAGAGCAGCTAAGGAATTGGAAATGGAAGACGACCTGCCATCCGCTGCACCAGTGACTCTAGGTGCGCTTAAGTTCACAAAGGCTCGCAACCGAGGAAGAGCTTGGAAAGCCCTTAACCTTGATGACCTTCCTGAGGGTTCAGAGAATGATCCAGAGGATTTCCAGCATATACAGGCTTCCAGACCTGGTACGCCGCAATATTCAAACGACGGCACCTATCTTGGCACTCTCGCAAGATCAAGTACGATTTACCCACAGTCATTTTCCACCAACCTTACCCAGATGAGGACAGATTACGATCCCCAAGAATGGATTCCAGACATGCAGTCAACGGACGCCATGGACCGCGGGAATTTATCCAGACGTCCGAGCAGCCAGTTGATTATGCAGTCGTCTCGTCCATCCTCAGTGCTCTCTCATAGTTTTGTCCCGGAAGGAGCTCTTGCTGCAAGTACGGACCCCACCATCGCCCTACGTGCAGTCGAGACAGGGCCTTTGGAATCCCCCAGTAAATCAAAGCAAACAAATTCGGACGCAAAGAACGCCACAGATACAGATGATCCTTTCACGGAATTACCTCAGAAGCTACTTCAATCTCTGAACGATCCGAATCCCTATGGTCAGCAGTCCAATTACAGCTCTAGCTCCGCGTCCATCATCCGTCTACAACAGCCTGCAGTCAAAGGAACCATGGATTACGATTTCCGCTTCCCGTTGGCATATGAACCGCAGCAGCCAGCTTATGTACAGCAATTCAATGGCAAACCTCCGCAAGGACAAGCGAACCACCTCAGCGCTGCTACCAAAAGCCATCACGTTACAAGCGTCAATCCTCATCAGAGAGACCCGATGCCTTACACTGGCTTTGCAGCGAGCAGCAAGAAGGAACTGCTACTCCAGACCTTCAACGATGCTGTTGAGTCTTCCAAAGCAGAGGGGAGCCTACCAACGTCGACCAGAACTGTCCTCTACGATCCGGTAGCGCGAGAGCACACGAACCAGGCTCAATCCTCAGCAGGTCTAAGACAAAAGAGCCAGACCTACCCTCCAATTGCAGGGCCGTCCATAGCACCTTCCGAGTGCGAGAAAGAAATTCTTATGGCAAGCGATCCTTTACCCTGGAAGGACCGACTAGTTGGTATTTACAGCATGACCTCGCCAGTAGACACGGAGCGTAATTTCGCTCGACCAGGAGGGTGGCCTACATCCCAACTGCCTCTACCCGGACTCCATCCTGAGCATCGCGAGAAGGCTGACATGTGGTCTATGGTGCCAAAACCCAAGCCAACGGGTCGAGCATTCGAAGAAGCAGAAGAGTGGTTTCGCAGGGACGCTCGTGGCCTGGACGGCCTTGAAATATACCTCGAGAATACTGCAGCCAGCCAACGCTTGGCAAAGGATGCGACTCGGAGCGACACAAACAAAGTGCCTGAACATTATGTTAGCGGGTCATCTACCTGGTCCGACACTTCGGGTTTAACTCTCGTTCCAGAAAAGAGACAGAACCCTAACGTTGCAAATCACCTCATGGGTCCTGTACTTGGAAACTTGCAAAGCTATGTCAAGGACTCTGCCGGCCCGGAAGTAGATTACTTTGGTCGGTTTGGCCAAGTGCCGGAGTGGTGCATTGACAATGGCCCAGGGAACAACGCCAGCTTCTTTGGTGACTGGGGAGTGCCACCATCCCGAGTGGGGAGAGATCCAAGGTACCGACCTACCTTTCACGAAGGTAGATATACTGTGTTTGATCCCATGGTCAGGAGAGGTGTGCGTGAGGGTACGGTGGGCGGATTTCGTTGAGGGGGATCTTAGGCAAGTACAAAAGGGTTATGGCTTGATATGACATGGTTGTTACCTACCCGAGCTCAGCTTGATGGGGTACCGGAACTGTATGGCTCTGCTATATTAGGGCGAGGATTTCCATGTGGAGATTGGAGGTCATCAAACGAATTATGGTCCGGAAAGAGAACCACGAATCACATGATATTTCTACTTTGGTGTGTTGTCTTGTTCTCGACTGGCTACTGCTTGTTGCAGGAACAGAATCGCCAAATAGGGTGCACAAGATGTTAAGGCGGCAGAGTCATCAAAAGAAGTCTTACAAGATAGTTTCTATATTTACATCTGGACAGCGGCACGGCGATGTCACTGTCCTGTAGCATTGATTGTACCGCACCGATTCAGCAGCTAGATTAGCTGACAGCGATCTCCCTATTGACGTGTATCATGATCATATTTCACCGAATCAGAAATGTGCACATTGCTGAGGTAGATGCAGACGAGATTTACGTGAGCCAACAGCGACCGTCCACGAGTCTCTCCATTGACACCTCGGTTCTAGTTCTTGGGTTCTGGGGGGGAAATGGCGGAGTCGCTTCTTTCACTTCCGAAAGCGGGAGGTGGAATACCAGGATCCTTAATGCGTATCCCCTCTCAACCTAAAGCACTTGATCAAATGCTGAAAGGCTCTGTTGCTAGGTACGATTCGAGGATTTGCGGACAATGGTGATATCTGTATCCGTAACATCTGCAGTGAAAGAAACGCTCATCACTTCGACCGCTTTGTTTCACCGAGGCGATGTTTACCTCGCTCCTGTATGACTTTTGCGGCATTAAATCGTGGCTTTGGGAATCCAATCCATTGTCGAAGAGAACGAGAATTCTATTTTAGGCACAAGTGCATACGGTCTAGCTGGCTGCTTATGTCAGCCCTCTCATCTTAGCGCCCCTTAGGCTCACACGTTCCTTGAAAGCTTTGCATTTCACACTGTAATTGCAACCGTAACGAGTCCACCCCAGTCCTGCACCGAACACAGTGTTCCCCAAAGGCTTGAGGGATTGAAGGGTTCTGTATCCTGTAACTCAGGAAGCTGGTCCTCGACATCCAGGTCATCGTTGTGTCCTGTTATCCCCAGTCCAACGCGTTATCCAGACTCTCCGGTCGGATTACTGCAACAAGGCTTCCTTTGATCTCTTGACCAGCCCATCACTCGAAAAGGTACGTGACCCAGACAACGTCGTACTCCTTCACCATCATTTAAGATCACGACTCACTTTCCCACACCCTTCTCACATGACAGCTACAATATTGATCGAATTCGATTGCGGGTGGTTGTGCTGACAGCCTCACCGCCAAACACGAATCATCACTTGTTGAGATCTGCACTAACACTTTTGCCCACCTAGGTTCCACATCCTCCACCATCCTTAATACCCCATATTTATCACGATAGTTCTAATCATTCTACTACCTTCAGTGCCGACGTTGGTCGAAGTTCCACACATCCCGGTAATTTGACATCAACGAACAGTCCAAAAGTGGAGTGACTTGAGCGGTCATCCAATTTCAAGATGACTACAATGGTGGGTGGATCCGCTTCAACGTCGAAATCCAACCCTCTGGTTATAGCCCCTTCCATACTCCCTGCCTATTGTCAGCTATCCTCCCTTCGATCCTTGGACATCACTGGGACGCTATGGTTCATGGGGAGTTCCGCCTGCATTTTGAATAGGGCTTTTGGCCAAATCTGCTTTACAATTTTCATGGCACCTATCCAGGGCGTCACTGTGCCCTTTGACGTTATCTGTTTGCTTCTTTGGTATCGTAAATAACTCGAGTCTTATCTATTCAGGACCTTCGTGTTGGGAACAAATACCGTATTGGCCGTAAGATTGGCAGTGGTAGTTTTGGTGACATCTACCTTGGTAAGAGAAGTTCCGGGTGGGTGTTGGAAATTCTCTAATCATTCCAGGTACCAACATCATCTCCGGCGAAGAAATTGCCATCAAATTGGAGAGTGTCAAAGCCAAACACCCTCAACTTGAATATGAAGCCCGTGTCTACAAATCCCTCGCTGGTGGTGTCGGCATCCCGTTCGTTCGTTGGTTCGGCACAGAATGTGACTACAATGCCATGGTCCTCGATCTTCTTGGTCCCAGCTTGGAAGATTTGTTTAACTTCTGCAACCGCAAATTCTCGTTGAAGACCGTACTGCTGCTCGCCGATCAGCTTATTTCACGTATTGAATACATTCATGCGAAGTCGTTTATCCACCGTGACATCAAGCCGGACAACTTTTTGATGGGCATCGGAAAGCGTGGTAACCAGGTTAACGTCATTGATTTCGGTCTGGCCAAGAAGTACCGTGACCCGAAGAGTCACTTCCATATCCCGTACCGTGAGAACAAGAACTTGACCGGGACCGCTCGTTATGCTAGTATTAACACTCACTTGGGGGTTGGTCAGTTATTCTCCGTATCTCCCTGTGGACAATCACTGAATTTTGCAGAACAATCCCGTCGTGATGACATGGAATCCCTCGGATATGTTATGTTATACTTCTGCCGCGGCTCTTTGCCTTGGCAAGGACTCAAGGCTGCCACCAAGAAGCAGAAGTACGACCGCATTATGGAGAAGAAGATGACCACGCCTACTGAGATCCTTTGTCGTGGGTTCCCCAACGAGTTCGCTATCTATCTGAACTATACTCGTTCCCTTCGCTTTGATGACAAGCCGGATTACTCTTACCTCCGTAAGATCTTCCGTGATCTCTTTGTCCGAGAAGGGTTCCAGTATGACTACGTCTTTGACTGGACTGTCTACAAATATCAGAAGAACGCTCAGGCCATTGCAGCTGCTGGTAACAACCAGGTTGCCAATGTGGAGGAAGATGAGAAGCCAACTCGTCGTCATGCTGCAGGTACGAATGCCGCTACTGCGGGTCATCCAACCCCTCAGAATACATCCTCAGCTAGTAAACCAGGTCCAATCTCTAGCCAACGTCGCAAGGTCATCGAGCGCGGTCAAAGCGGCTTAGGTGGTGTCGATACTCCTGATACGAATCGTGCTGTTGGAGGAAGTGATCGGATGTGAGTTTCTGCCAAGCCTCGGTTCCTTGTAAGGAACTCTTCTCCTCTGCGTTTGGTGTTTGATTGTCGAATCACGCTGGGCGTGGAGGATTGTGGAAATGAATTCTGACTAATTACAGTCTTCGTCGGTAGGCTTCGATCTGCTTCCAAAGGTGCTGCTGGTGCTGGATTTACTGGAGCAGGTAACGGTACCTACCGTGTCAAGAGAGAAGACCAAACAGGAGCCGGTGGGCAATGGTACTGATTTGCTTGAGGTGGTGGTAAGGTTAGGTGGCTGTGTTATGACCACCCCGCTCTTTGCCACCTTTGCCTTTTACGAATTACCGCCAGCCGGAGCTTGACCACTTTCCTTGGCCTCCAGGCATTACGACGGCGTACACCATCATCTTTTTATCGGACACGCCTTGTGTTTCTTTTCCATCTCCACTTTGTCAGCTATGCTTCTATGGCTCGTACGCTCTCTCGGTCTCAGGATGTCTAGGTGGAATGCTCGGGACTGTCAAACCACTCGAGCTTCTGATCTTCCTCTGGACCTTGGGCTCACGAACGGCACGCCGCTGGCTAACGATGGTAACAATTCGACTTAAACACATGATCGGTTACGGTTCGAGGCATGAACGGACAGTAATACACGATTTGGAATTATTCAACACGAATCTACCATGGAATCGATGTCGACACCGTTATTCGTACTAACGGACTATTTCACATTGCACTAATTCCCCCTTGCGCATCCATGGTTATTGGCTTTTTATCCTCATTACACGCTTTCGGTTGAGATACGGATTTCTTTCTTAGCAGGCACAGCAGAGGGGAAGAATGTGAAATGCAGCGATTGGAGGCAGGATAAGATTGCGAGGAATAGGAAAGGATCATCTCAACCACAAGACCTTGCGGGTTTTCGGTACGGGGCTTCAACCGGCCGGTATTCGCAATGGAACTGGGATGTTCCTGGGATTGCTTAGGTATTATGGATATGGGACAAGGGCCGCGTCCGGGGTGGTATTGCTGCTGTGCCTGCTTGTTCTGGTTTCTTTTCTTTTCTGTTTGTGCTGCATGCGGGATCAAGACTTGCGGAAAAACAGGGTTCGAGGAGCGTGCTTGGAGGAGACCACCAGTTATTCTCAACCGCCATGATAAATTCAGCTCTTCAACTTTGACTGACTTCAGATCTTGGTGCTTCTATTATACTTCCATTAAAATTGCCATCTATGGAAAAGCGTCCCATCACAAGTACACCCCCCATATAGAGGACTATACCTCCAGCGGCGTGATGAAAATCGACAAGATCCCAAAACCCGCAATCTGTTACCAAAACTACACACCATCTAGTGTATACCTACATACTACCCCTTTTCTAAAGTCACCAAGACCAGTTGATATTAGACATTGAGATGGGAAGTGTTGCGAGTGTTGTGGAAACTGTACTAACACATCTCAGCCCTGTGGGGTGGAGATTAATACCGTACCAACCCCCGTGCCCCCCTATTTCAACCATGTAAGCGAAAAGCGAAAAAGCAGAATAAAGAACTATTTTGGATGATGAGTTGGATAAAGTACCTAATTGAAGCAAAAATTTTCGTGCAATGTTTTTGAAACTTTTGTCTGGCAACTACTCGTACCTTACTTCTTGGCCCAAAACGGGCAGAATTAACCTCATTTGCTGGGAGCCGGACCCGGTATCTGTTCGGATTAATAAAATCGCGGATGCGGTAGGTCTGGTTTGGTCTGCACTGAGGGTAGGGTAGGTTGCGGTATGATGGTGATGAACTCGTTGCCTTTTGTGCTTGGGTTTTGTTCCCCTAGGAGGGAGGGATGGGCATGAGTATAAGGGGCTGTGTAGTCAGGGAATAGATATTTTTGAAACTGTTACTATAGCTCGAATGTAGAACGTGATTTGGCATTTCTTATAAAGGTCGATAGCACTAGGTGTTACAATTGAACATTGAGAGGGGAAAAGTTGTGGTTATTGTGGTCGGGACAGTAAAATGCGAAAAAAAATTTACTTCGACGCCGGGAGTCGAACCCGGATCTACTCGGGTCAAACGAGTTTGAAAGCGAATGATGCTGAACCGTTACACCACGTCGAACAACTATTGGGTAAAATGACTGGTAATCAATACTTATATCAATTTTCCCCTCAATTTTCCGCATCCGGCTCGGCCAGAAATTAAGCGAACCCCCTTTTTCTGCCTTCTATCCGATTTTCTTCAACGCACAACTTACGTAGACTACTTAGAGCGATTCTAGTTGTGAAACTAGAGAGAACTGAAGATGATATTCAATGATGCTAAAAGTGTGATGGAAAATGGTTGTGGCTTTCGGGGGTCGCATTGTTATTTACGGTAGTTAGGATATCGCTAAAACCTTACTTATTTACCGCCATTAAGGATTTTCCCACCACTTTAATCCACTTAAGACGGCCACGACGGTTCCTTTTAAATTCAGCTTAGAGATCAGATCCCGATTTCGGATTGCTATGATCTGTGATGTGCCTGTGAGTTCTATAATGTGAACTACTAAAGAGGCTCAGGGGCTTGTTGAGGTTGTAGTCATGACTTGATCATGAATTTGACTTTAGATATAATGTGTATCAAAGGGATTTGAATGCGGCTTTGATGGGATTTCGAGTGGGCATTTAGTACGGCGGTCCATTATGATTTTATTGCCAATTGGAAAAATCGAAGTATTGAGATTAATACTTACATGAACAGAACGGCGCTGTTACATTAACATCTAAATTCAAATATGGCTCTATCGCTTTAAATACTCAAAATGTGTAGGGAGAGACTTCATTAAGTACAGATGCAGCTGATTCCCTGAATAGATGAAATGGTAAATTGGTATCTTCAAATCCCGATTTTCGATTTCCCGTTTCTTAACACTTGAACATTTGATTTCTATATTATCACAATACCTTCTTCGACTTCTACATGTGAACGTAATATCGCTTCGAGTCATCGTGACACAAATATTCAGCTTAATCGTAACAGAATATTGTGATCACCTGTAGTACAACAGAATAAGCAGATAGGCTAGGGTATTACTTTACAGACTGTTCTTTCAATTCTTAATTGTCGAAACCTCGTTTTGTCGGTAAGTTTATAATGGGCTGCCGTACTAGTGATATCCAGGGGCGTCAAATGTTGACTTTTGGCTTCAACACCAGGAAGGAATAACACAACATCGCACTATACCTCTCAAACAACGTCTTCACCTTCACCATTAAACTTTCAAGCTCAAGTAGTCAAGTCTAACACTTTAAGACTGCATAACATACCTCGCAAAAAGCAAAGCACAAACCCTGGAATCCATCCATTTGACAATCCACCATGGCGGATCCTCTTATATGGTCCAAATTGCCCGAGCACCTCGTACCTTACATCATCGAGCAGGCTCAAGATCTTAAGACTCTCAAGAACTGGTGTGAAGCAACGAAAGGGACATGGCATCTCAACCGGGTAGCTACAAGACTCCGCTGGAAGACCTTTACCATCCACAAGAAAAACCTGTATATGGGTGACTTGTTTGACCCCCCCGAATGGGCTGACCAAGACTACTTTACCGCAAAACGCATAAGAGACAGAGCTGCTAAGAGCGAATTCAGTCAAGCCATACGTGAAACCGATGGGAGATCAGGGTATGGGGTTATACCAGCTACGTTGATAAAACGCCTGTTGGTCAACGTTCAAACTGGATGGGGTAGCGATTATGTGAAAGATAGCGTCGCTATTGCAGGCTTCCTCTTGACGCTAGACATCTTACTCGATCAAAATCCGAGTTTGGAAGAAGTTGAGCACTTTGGACTTTTATGTCAAGACCAGCTCGACCGATTCGTGAAAATTCAAATCTATATGGGGAGAATGTTAGAATATATGCTGGCGTATGGGAGATGTAGAGGTGAGGTTGGTGGGTTTGTGGTGAGGGGTGGGAGAGATGGGGTGCGAAAAACACAACTACTGTAGAGGAGGAATTGCAAGAGCTGATAGAGCTAGAGAGAGGCTGCTTATCGCTCTATACATCAGGACGAATTCTTCTCAACTATGACCAGCGTTTTGCAGCATATTGGGATGATGAATAATATGGACTCGTTTGGGCACGGTTGTCAAACTTGGCTAGCCGATACAATTTTGAGATCTATGCACAGTGAATATTCGAATAGTACTGATATGAACCCATGGAGGCGAAGTGCTTGAGCCGCAATGTGAGTCATTGACAGAAACAACCATCCAAAACACCGAAGCATCTCACGTTGTAACCTTGCGCTTCACCGTACGCACTATCTTTCGTCTCTTGTTCCATGACACGTCTTGCATGGGCGGCCTTTTGACTATGCTACACGCACGCTCAAAGTCAATGAGCATTACTCGCTGTGTTTCGCGATTCCATAGGAGATTAGGTGATCTGACGTCACACTGGTCGATCCCTTCACGTTGAACTTCGCTGACCGTTCGTCGTATCTCTGCCTGCAATCCAGAGATGTCTTCGCTCTTGTCGATGGTTGTGCCACCCCAGGACATCAATAGCATATGCAAGATGTAGACTCGTACGTCGAGATAATATATCTCAAGAAGATCAATATTCCCCAGACATACCGGCACTGCTTTCCCTTGAATTGCCTCAAGTTGCTGATATATCTTTCCCTCGTGTAACAGATCAGGTACGAAAGCATGCACTGTTCCTTTACCAACGAATACATAGCCATGCGAGACCAATGTGATCCTGAATAGAGATCCCCGTGCCCCTTGTAGGCTTAGAGGCTCGCAGTTGTGATCTAGATCCTCAGCCAGCTGTTTCTGAACGAGCTTCAAAAAATCCGATTGCATTACCGTATGTTTTCCATCGATTTCTGAATGATAAGCAGCATTTGGACAATCTCTATCCAGTGAGATTCCTTGTGTAACTCCTAGCAAGCATTTCTGAGTACAATACTGCCGTTCCTTGCCTGCATCGCTCCCGCCTGCTTGATTCTGGCTTTGATCGCTGCATTGCCTGCCTGACTGGCCAGACCTATTCGTAGAATTTCGCTCGCTTACTCCGCTGGGATTGCTAGGTGGGCTGGGACCACCTTCGTCATCAACGGGAGGCTTACGCGGATTTCCTTGCCCTTGCCATGACCTGATATCGTATTTGCTTTCGATTGGTCCTTTCCGGCCACCTTTGTACAGCGGTGAATTGCGCGAAGCCTTCCTCCTCGCTGCGAGCTTTCTTTCGCTTGCGGGCGTCTGCTGGAGAATGGTTTCATAATTGTCGGTCGGATGTTTCTTGAGCTGGTCTTTCGCGCGCGCGCACCATACATGGCCCCTGCGTTTAGACTTCAAAGCCATCAGACAAAGGCATGCCACCTGTGCTATGGCCGTTCGTGATTCTGAAGAGGCCAGATCATCATCGTCAACCTCGTCTGCTGGCACGGTTACATGATAATGTAGAGTGGTTGGATCTTCTTCCCTGATATGAAGAAAAACAAACGACTCTCCCGTAGTAATATAGCTGTATTCAAGCCCATTCTCAATCATGTAGTGAAACGTTTGGGTCGCAACAGCCGCGACTAATTTGTCTGCATTGTATTGCAATCTTGCCTCTATGGCCGCCTCTTCCCTCTCGGCTTCTTCTGCCTCCTTTTTCTCCTTTGCCGTCCTATCCCTTTTGGTCTCCCTAGCCACCTTGGATGAGTCAGAAGTCTCATGCCCGTCGCCGTCTGGAATCGGCGGCGGAAATGTGACTCTATCAAAAACCTCACTTTTCAAGTCCATCTCGCGAAATCCACTTTGGAGTGCGCCAGCCGAAAGCTTGTGTGGTGGTTTGTATTCAATAATGAACAGTAGCTCTCGTTTGTTTTCTGCGTCTCTATAAACACAGTACTGGTCGGCACGAGTTCGATCAGGGAGGCTTGATATTGGCTCAAGTAAGCCGGCTTGAGAACGTGGTGGAGGCGTTTTAGGGGGTTGTATATGCAGACGTTCTTGAACTTCTTGTGCAGCATCACTGAGAGAGTTGGGATCGTTCTCAAAGGTGATACGCTGCCCAAGCATAAGGCCAAGCTGCTCTTCGGCATGCGAAGTCTGGTGGAGATTATTGAGGATTTTGGCTGCTGGCTCTTCCAGGGCTACCTTCTCATAGCTCCGAAGACCCGCTTCATTGGCGAGTCTTATACGGCAATGATCCCGACCAAGATCTTCAATGCTGTTAGCTGCATTAAAGAGCCGTGGAGCCGGCTGTTCCGGTGGATGAAACAGAGAATGTAGAGTATGGAAGTGATTCTCCTGAATTTGAGGGAAATCCTTCCACGGACTAAGGACTCTCGGGTAGTATTTATTTTTCGCGCTCGTGAATCCTTTCGAAGTCAGACTCTTATCGGTTTCGATCTTTAAATGTTTGTGTAGGTGTTCGTGACAAGCTTTTAGGTATTCTGAGAAGTTTGTTTTCTGTACGCGCCTACGATCTTCATCAGCTCGTAGATCTGCGTCCCTAGGACCCTAGCACACCTTTCTGCCTGCTTTCTGGCCTGTTGTTCTTGCTCCAGCTGAGCCTGAAGGCGCTGAATCTCAGAACTAACTTCAGACATATTGCAATCGAGAAGTCGAACCGCCTAGAGAGATGCACAGCGTTAAGTAGTAGTAGTAGTAGTAGTAGTAGTAGTAGTGGTAGGCATTGTTTATTTATCCGCATAATGCCAAGGTTGCTTCGGAATCCGGATAAATATCGTTGTATTCTACTCGTATGCACGGGGTTCCCGCGCAAACGGGGTTTCCGCGCACGCTAACTAAAACTATTTATATTAGTGGCATTTTTAGCACGCTAAACCCGATACTATCTGTTGCTAACCTTTCTAGGTTAGAGTGCACGGAAACCCCGTGCATACGAGTATTAGCGTGTGCAGAAAGCTATGGATTCCTTGGCATCGCGCCCCCCCCAAATTTACTATTGAATCCAGACATTCTTGACATTCTCAAACCTTCAACGCTTTCGCATTAGAAAAATCAATCAAACAGGTAAATATGAAGCTGATCAAACGTCTCAACTAGACAACTACTGATCTTCTGTGTAGCTAGCTATGACAGGTCCACTGGCTCCGGCCCTTCGCTCGAAGATACTACGCCTCCTGCTTTTACATTGGAGCCCCCCCGCCATCGCCGAAGAGGTTCACTCTCACCGTAACACCGTTTATACTATGCAAGAGAATCTCTTCATGTATGGCTCTCTCTTTAGATCTCAGTTTCGTCCGAAGAGCGCTCCCCGAAAGGTCTTTCCAGCCGCTGAAGACTCCCTAATTACATATCTGGAGTAACAGTCATGAGCCATGCAGAAAGAGATGGTGTGGTTTCTATGAAAGAAGTGAGGTATACATGTTCATAGGTTCACGATATTCAGGATTCTGAAAAAGAGACACTGAAGTGAAAAGAGAGAACAGCGTGTCGGCATCAGACAGAACGATGAGCTGCGATTAAACTGAATTGCCTCTCTTTCTTCGCTGCTTTGAAATTATCAATGATATATTCCTTGAAATTGCGGGGGCAATTGGCTTTGACAGCAGCGCCTGCAGTGTTTGCTTTGACAGCAGCGTCTACAATGGTTCTAGCAGCGACGTCAGCCTTGACTTTGCGAGCAGCGTCTGCTTTGACTTTGCCAGAAGGTTTCTTCGATCTTGATGAGATGCTTGAGGGAATGAGTGAATCCTCTAGAGGTAGGTTCTGACTTCGACGTGATGACGAGGAAGGGGGGGGCTACAAGGATTTTAGCACTGTGAAACGTTTGATCAGCTTCATATTTACCTGTTTGATTGATTTTTCTAATGCGAAAGCGTTGAAGGTTTGAGAATGTCAAGAATGTCTGGATTCAATAGTAAATTTGGGAAGGGACGCGATGCCAAGGAATCCATAGCTTTCTGCACACGCTAATATGCGAAACCTGTGCCGTTTTTTATTTTTTGCCGAGCGCCCCATCAAAATTTCAAAAAGTGCAAAATAAGAACCAGATTTGTAGAATCAACCCCACTGCCCCCCCAGTGCTTCATATGTAGTATATTCAATGCTCCATATGTAGTATACCCAGTGCCCCAAACGTGACCTATTCAGTGCTCCATACGTAGTATATTCAATGCTCCATATGTGACCTACTCAGTGCTTAGTATGTGACCTATCCAGTGCCCCATATGTGGCCTACCCAGTGCTTCATATGCGACCTATCCAGTGCTCCATATGTGACCTACCCAGTGCTTCATATGTGGCCTACCCAGTGTCTCATATGTAGTATATCCGATGCTCCATATGTGGCCTACCCATTTCTCCTCCATATGTAGTATATTCAGTGCCCCATATGCGACCTATCCAGTGCTTCATATGTGAGCTATTCAGTGCTCCATACGTAGTATATTCTTTGCCTCATATGTAATATCTATATTCAATGCCTCTCATGCGGTCTATCCAGTGCTTCATATGTAGTATATACGATCTATTCAGTAAGTCGCATAAGAGGCACTAGATAGGCCACATATGAGGCACTGAATAGGTCACATATGAAGCACTGGATATACTACATATGAAGCACTGAATAGATCACATATGAAGCACTGAGTAGGTCACATACGAAGCACTGGGTATACTACATATGGAGCATTGAATATACTACATATGGAGCACTGAATATACCACATGCGAAGCACTGGATATACTACATATGGAGCACTGGGTAGGTCACATATGGAGCACTGGATAGGTCGCATATGGAGCACTGAATATACTACATATGGAGCTTATTTTGCACTTTTTGAAAATTCGCTAATTTTGATGGGGCTCTCGGCAAAAAATAAAAAACGGCACAGGTTTCGCATAGGTACAACGATACCTCCGTGAACCGTGCCCAGATATCCTTCACTGTGGAAGAGGGGGGGATGAGGGTGGAGGGGTCGGGGCGAGGAAGACTTTGTATACTCGAATATCTGGAAATCGTAATATGTGATGATTACCTTTCGGTCCTATATATAATACAACGCTAACAAGTGTATATGCAGAAAACCCCCCCACCTGTACCTGGCTCAACATGCCAATGCTCCTTCTTCGCTTCGTCAACCATAATCATGCTTATAACCAAAAAAATCTACATCTCCCCAACGGGAATTCGATCTCGAGGGAGATTTACAAAAACAGAGCGAGGTAAACAAAGCAACAAACAGATCCCCCTCCCCAATCATAGCCCTGCACTCAACGCTCTTCAACCGCCTGAACAACCCCAACCGGAATAAATTCTCAACCTTCGTAAGCCGAAAACATGCGCCCCTGATCCAAGCTCCATGACACCTTCCAGCGGTCTCAGCAACGGGGAACTGCGCATGTACTGTACGCCCTGCCCCTCGGCAGACACCTTTCGATCGTTGGGCTCGCGGCAGCCCAACCAAGCTCATTCGTCGGAATAAACGTCATGGATGATATAAAGCCCCCTATGTAGGGTTGCGGCACCGCTCCTGCCGAATCTCATCATGATGCCAAACCTTCTCCAGCGGCATTCTCGGAAAATAATGGTAGGGTTAGACAGTTATATTTTGATGGGGCAGGAAAGAATTTTTGGTAGGACGGTTCGGTGACGGGCTGGATTACTGTGGGTCAAGGGGAACGAAATTTAATTTTTGGAAAGCCCGGTTGATATCGATGGAGTTATCCATCACTTCTTATTGAGACAAGAATGCGGCCTTCACGTCTTGGCCGTACCTAGCCGTCTTTGAAGAGGGTGCACGAAAATCACTATAACAAACAAACGATCTCTCGCAAGAGATCGTTTAAAATGATCAAGTAGGCTCTTCGTTTTTCTGAGATAAGTATCATCCGTTAATCTCGACTTTGAGTACGAAGATAATTCGATAAGAAAGGTTGAACAAAAGCGATAAACGAAATTGACTAACCTCGAGTTTCGATGCTTGAACAAATTGCTTGATCTGATAGTACATAGTAGCTTTCCACTGACTCGAGCCGCACTGATACTTCACACCCTTCAAAAGGGCTGTGGAGAAATTTTAAAAAAGAGGAGCCAGTACCTACCGGTACGACCAGGGTCCCAAAAAATCACTACATCGCATAGGAAAACTCCCGGGTTACACGCCTCACCAAACCCCAAAGGAGCATCGATCCTGCAACAAAACACACGACGAGACCGGCCACTTCCTCTTCAAAAAAGATCGTACCGGAACAAGCTGAGATGCAGATATACTTTTGGCCCAACACGGCATCAGATGTAACGCCTCGACATTACTCTGTGGTTGCTTTACCATGCGCCCAAAAATGGTGCAGACGCCGCGAGGCAATGCAAACACTCCAGCCTATTCAAAAATCTTCTTCATCCGAATTTTGCTCTGTTGGGAAATGGAACTTTATTGGAACCGTTTGCCACCGACGGAAACCCAAAGGATTTCCGATATATATCCTCAACTCGGGAAAGTGCAGAGAAGTCAAAGTCAGCAAACACTATCCGGGTTTTTTGTCAAAGATATAGACGTGAATAAGTGGACTTCTTTTATTTTCCTGAAGTAAATATCATGAATTTATTTCGGGTATCGTTGCAAGGCATGTGGTGATGTAAAGAATTTGAGCAAAGGAGCATATGAACGTGCAAACCGTGACTCTTCGTATGCATACGGCAGGATGGGCACCAACGATGACGGATGGCATGATATGTTGTGCTATCAGTCGTTCTTTGCCGACTGTCTGCACCCCCATGGTGTGCCTTGGCCATAACAGTCCCTCTATATACTTTTAATGTCTGGCTTTGCTGTTTGGCTTCTGAGATTACCATGGAAAGAAGTGTACTCTAGCTTAATCGGAAACAGGCAAGAACAGACTCAGGTGGACTTGGAGATACGTGCAGGATAAATCTGGCGAATCGAGCAGGTTCAAAAAAGGGTTGACCTAGTACGGGGGAAAGAAAGGTGCGAGGCCGAGGAGGCCCAAAAGTTAGAACCACCTTTCAGTATCATGATGGTAGATGCTATGCCACGATAGGAGAGAAGGTTGGAAATGGGACAATCCTTTGCGCTGCCGGTTCTTGACGACCCGTAATGCAAATCTACAAATAGCTTCTCCGCTGATACATCTCCCAGGCTTGGAGCACGTCCGTTTCGGCATCATAGCTAAGCAGCCATTGCTGGAACTCAGGATCTGCCCAGCGATTGGGATATCCTACAAACGGCTCCATTGTTGTCAATTGCCTGTCTCGCTCTCGTTGACGTTCACCGTCCGGCAAATCGAATATGCTTCGCATGGAGGTGCTGTCGTTTGTGATACGGCTAGTCCGAGGGTTCCGGGCCTTCTCAAAGATTCGCATGAGGTGTGGTAGCTGGTTGATATTCTCTAGGTTCTCAAATAGAGCGCCTAGTGCGGCGCCATCTTCTACCGCTTGTGCTGCTCCTTGTGCACTGCGACAATGTCTGCATTAGTACAACATGTCTTATGCGGAAGAGGATGCTTACAGGTATGGCAGCGTTGAGTGACAGGCATCTCCAATCAAACCAAACCGCCCACTTGAATGGCTCCATGTGTCCAATGGCCCCATGATCTGTAATTTCCATTTTAGTGCGCCAGTGGCCAGCTCAATAAGTTTTCTCAGTTTGGGATCCCAGTTACTGAAACGCTCTTTAATCTCCTCTACATCTGCTTTTGAGACGGTGGCTATCTCTGTGATGTTGTCTGGGCAGAGAAGCACGACGTTGCAAAGTCCGTCCTGCTTAAGTTGATAGCATACGGCATGAGCATAAGGGCCCATCCAACATATAACAGGATATCCATCCAGTAATTCATAGAGGTCTTCTTGTCGCATGATATCGTCGATTTTGACGGTGAAACGGTAGGCCATATCTCCCGTAGAACTCGGCGCATGTGCTTGTCCCAGCAATGCTATGCGGCAAGTGGAATTGAGCCCATCCGCACCAAGAACAACGTCCGCTCGATGCTCCTCGCCATTTCTCAAGAGAATCGACGGTTTCACTGCGTTCAGCTCAGTGACCACCGATCCAAATCGAAAGACTACACCTAGACGAAAAGCTTCGTCGGCAAGGACCTTGACGAGGTCCGCTCTATGAGCCAGCAAATACGGCGCACCATATCTATCCTCGGCATAGGGGACAAGAGTTTGAGTTGAAAGGACTGTGCCGTCTCGATAAGACTTCAGAACAATGCCCGACGGCCTAAGAGAATGAGACTGGACTGCTTCTAGGATGTCCCATTTTTGGAAGATGCGTGTCGCATTACAAGGGATTTGTATGCCTGCCCCAATCTTTGTGTGCAACACTTGTTCTTAGACAATTAAAGGCGCCGCAAGAGACAGCGTCGACATACCTCACTAAGGGCTGCTGCTTGCTCAAATATGATGACTTTGTGGCCGGCCCTGCTGATACCGATTGCAGCAGCGAGTCCACTAATGCCACACCCGACAACAGCAACACTGCATACTGGTCGTGTCATGACACGTTTGCAAGATGTTCATGGGGAGAGCAAGAGCGTGGCGAGAAATGCCTTCATTGGGGGCTGACGGCCCAGTTTCCACGAAAATATATTACTGCAAACTTTCCGGTAACTTATGCCGGAAAAGGTAAGGAACATGGGAAGGTAGGTATCCTAATACTATACGCCGTCGAGCTCCACATACTGTGATACATCGAGTAGAAGCGATGACAATAATTTGAGCATCGGATCCCTCGACCACCAATACTGTGTTAGAAGTTACTCAGCCCGCTAGCTGACGAGTCTAGACGTGCAGGGGGGTAGAGCCAGGCTAACCTACAAGCCTGCAGAGCCTGATCCGATCCCAGCATAAGGTACAGTCCCGAGCTGCAGTTCACCTCAGCTGGAAGTCGCCTCGAGTTCCATGTCGCTGTACACGAATGAAGCGAATGTCAACACAGCCTGCATCGTCCTTCATGCAAAGAAGGGCGGCTAAGAGCGGGGAAAATATATTGAAAACTAGATCTTCATCAATTTTCCTGAAGATCCCAACGCAGGGGAGGGAGAGAAAGTCCTGAGGAGTAGCCAGACATGGTCTACGTTCTGCATGCGTGTTTCTGGGCGTCTAGGATTATCTTCCCTCGGGAACAACACAGTAAGCTGGATCCAAGGCCTCCGAGCATCAGCCTCGCAACGTGGTTGCATCCTTCGCCTACCTCATGTCACCTACATCTAATGTCGGCTAAGCAATGATGAGGCATCCAGCAAAAAAAGACATCCAACGTTGTTAGGAAGGATTTGCTCACCCACGAAGGAAGGTATCGTTACCATGATGCCGCTTGCCGAGAAGGTAGATGGCGGAGTCGTCAATCAGCGGAACTGCTAGGGTGGCAAGATCTTGTTCCTAGCTTTTCCGATTAGGTTCCTACAGCCTCTGTTCCAAATGTCGTCCTTCTTGACTCTGAAAGCTTCTGTTGGCGAATGTATCTCCCATAAGACCTTGGAAGAAAATAATCATGCCTTCGACACGCATTTTCCTGCTCCGCCTGAGTTTCTTGGCTTCGATCTTTTTTCAAAAAACTGTCTACGGTAAAGCGCCTCATCTATATAGAGAAAAATGTTTTGATTTCAAGTATAATGACGATTCTCTAAGCTGATTCCGATCCGGACACAACTTACACCTCGCCTTTCCCGTCTTTTTTGACCGACAATGTATGGAATGGCCTTCAGCAGCCAAAGCTAGCAGGATTTTGCTAACTGCCTGGCTAGCCCCTACCAAATGGATATCCTTGGGGTTCTGCCACTGGAGCTGCTACCACTCCCCCGTATACCGGCGTGATACGCTCCTATGACTTCACTATCTCCCGCGGATTCAATTCTACGGATGGCTTCAACAAAAGTGTCATGCTCATAAACAATCGGTTTCCAGGGCCATTAATCGAGGCGAACTGGGGCGATACCATTCAAGTCAAGGTCACCAACGATATCAGAAATCCCGAGGAAGGGACTTCGGTTCATTGGCATGGACTTCCGCAGAAGTTGTCTCCATGGTACGATGGTGTACCCTCTGTTTCCCAGTGTCCTATCGCTCCAGGAAGTACCTTTACGTACAATTTCACGGCGGAAACGTATGGCACTAGCTGGTACCATTCTCACCTTAGTGCTCAGTATATCGATGGTATAATCGGCCCTTTGGTTATCTACGGGTTAGCTCCTACCTTTCAAAAGTACCTTCAGGAATTTGACAAGACAATAGTCCAACCCAAGCTCGATATGATATTGATATAGGCCCAATTTTACTCGTATGTCTATGCTCAAACTTTCACGATTCAACACACGAAGAGAGCTCTTCGTTAGCGACACTAACGCTCCCGTAGACTGAATATTACCACACTCCATATTACCAACTTATCGGAGACATCTACGACAAGCCACCGATATTCATCTTATCGGACAACAATCTCATCAATGGCGGCAACGCTCTCAACTGTAGTCTGACTCTAAACAATACCTCTTGTCCAAGTGGGAGAGAAGTCCCGAAATTCCATTTTAAAACCGGCAAAACCCACAGACTTCGATTAATCAATGCCGGGGGCACGTCTACGCAAAAGTTCACCATTGACAACCACGAAATGACGGTTATTTCAAACGACTTTGTACCTATCCAGCCCTATAGAACGAGAGTTGTGACTTTATCAGTCGGGCAACGCTCAGACGTCCTGGTAGAAGCAAATGGCATATCCACAGACGCCGTTTGGATACGCTCGGATTTGGACGAGGGCTGTTTCCCTGCGACTGCCAGTCAGCCGCATGCCCTTGCAGCCATCTACTATCCGAAAGCGAACCAGAAGCTGCTGCCAAGTACGGCTGCGACACCGTGGATTAGTCAAAATTGTTCAAATGTATGAGAACCCTCTACATGCCTACCGCGGGCGAAACTTCGCTGTAAACGTTTCCGCGTGGCGCTTCCCCCAAAGCTGATTAGGTTTTAGGATGCTTTGAGCGTTACTGTTCCCTTTTATCCAATCAAGCCTCCCGAAGAACCGGCGGTAACGCAAACAATCGATATCGTGGGTAAACTGAACGATACCGGCTATTTGCTCTTCTTCATGGACAACTCGAGCTTCCGTGCAAACTTCAAGTATGCCAATTCCTTTCAATTTCCTTAGAAACTGCTAATTCTGTCCAGCAACCCCCTCCTCCTCCTCGCCAATCTGGGCAACGTCTCCTACCCCGAAGACCCTCAGTGGAACGTCTACAACTTCAACAAAAATACCTCCATCCGCATCATCCTCCGCAACTACTTCCCCATCGTCCATCCAATGCACCTCCACGGGCACAACTTCTGGGTCTTAGCAGAGGGCATCGGTGCATGGGACGGCACCATCACCAACCCATCCAACCCCCAGCGGAGGGACACGCAGCTAATGGTGGCCGGGGCGCCGGACGTCCCGTCCTATCTGGTCCTGGAATGGGCGGCCGATAACCCGGGGGTGTGGCCGTTTCACTGCCATTCTGTAGTGCATGTGAGCGCCGGGCTGTATGTCAATGTTATGGTACGTGATGATTCTCCGATACTAGTGAGCAGATAGAGCTGATAGGGGTTATTGCAGGAACGACCGGATCTTATCACCGAGCGAGAAATTCCGGCGGTGATGGCGCAGACTTGTCGTGACTGGGCACTGTATAGTGGACATAACGTTGTTGATCAGATAGATTCTGGGCTGTGAGTATGTAAGACATGGCAATGGGAAGCAAAAAGCATTGGCGTTTGGTATTTAGCATGATGCACCAGCTGGTGAGGGAAGGCCGCGCAGAACAATCGATACAGTCAGACACGGCAAAGCTGACAATCAGACTGAGTGGTACTTCTGGATTTGGGGATTCAAGACGCCAGTTTCACATGTTCTTTTTTTTCGATTCCCGTTGTCGCACAATCTTTGCAATTGGGCCCGAGTCAAAGTTTATGTTCGTTAATTAACATCAAGAAGCCCACTAGCTTTCCGTACCCACCATCTATACAAAACATGTCACACGTTTCACGTTATTCTTAGTTCATTCCAGACGCACAGCAATGTTACACCGTACTCGTAATTGTATCCCCATCAAAATCCGGGCGAACACCGTCCGAAAAAAGATTTTCTGTCAGCCTCCACGAAAGATCACCCCGGTCGGCCGTTGTTTCGGAATCTGGGTCTTAATCGTTCTGCCACAAAATGCTGGTCAGTGGTGGAGATAGGGAGTAAGCAACCTATCTATAAACCCATCAGGTAGACACCCACATGTGGACGGAACCACTCCACTGCATACGCAAGGACCTTGCATGCATTGACCCCGCGCCCAGGATCCACAATGATTATTGGACGGCTCTCTGGGAGCGAGGACCTAAGAACTCGTTGGGTTCCAGAAGCCTTGCTAAGGTATTACCGAATAAAGAACTGCCGCCAGTGTTCGCGCGTTGTCATTCTTATTATCGCGAAGCATATTCTCTTCTACTGGCTATTGGTGAGGAGCAAAAAAATGTCTCCAGATCCTGCTCCCACTCTTTCAACCCCAGTCCTAGTAGTCGGCGCTGGACCGACGGGGCTGATCGCTGCGCTAAATCTGGCTCAGCATGGGATCGAGTGCGTACTGGTGGATAGGAATGAGAGTGTGGGAGAGTGGCCGAAGATGGACCTTACGAATTCGCGGTCTATGGAGCTGTTGAGGCGGATGGGGTTGGCAGATGAGATTCGGGTTCGGGGTATGTTTTTGAGGTGCTTTTTACTTATGTTTTCTGTTTTCGGTAGGACAGTGTCAAGATTGGGATGAGGGGTTTTCGCTGAAGATTTACTGGTATGTTGTTAGGGGTGGAACAACATCATTCGTTGGATGTTTTGTTCAGCGCTGGGTTTGGGGAGAGTGAGGCTGCTGGTAAATATCTCACGAAATGGGTATGTTTGGATCCCAGGTTCGAAAAAATTTGCCAATCTTGATGTTGAGACGTGCTCGCACAGAGGTTTTCATCGCCTGCGGACTGCCGGCAATTAATTGCGAGCCGAAACGATGGGTCAATGCCCCAGGAACCGTACCAACGGATCATGCAATCCGTATTCGAGAAACTCCTTCGTAGGAAATGCTTAGAAGACCCGAATATCACCATGTTATTCGGAACGTTTGACGGACTGAAAGAATCTGACGATGGAGTTATATCAACATTGGCGCTCCTCGGCACATGCGCAAATACAAACGTACATAGCAGGTACGTTATAGGCTGCGACGGATCGAAGAGCAGAGTCCGACAGGCGGTTGGCATCAATATGCACGGGGAGAAATTGCCCGTCAAGTATTTCTTGGTTCATTTTCGATCGAAAGATCTAAAGAGAATGCATTGCCAAGGTCCGTTTTGGCATATCTTTTACATCAATGGTGGGGTACTTATATCCCAGGATGAGATTGACACCTGGACAATCCATCAGGCCTTCCCACTAGATGTCGACCCTTCAGCTGTCAATCCCATGGACGTCATCTTCAACGTTCTCGGTGGCTTAGTTGGCCCTTACATGATCGACGTGGATGAGATCCTTGTCAGCGGATTTTGGAGACCAAGCACCTACACGGCCAATGCTTATAGGTCTTTGGAAGGTAGGGTATTTCTCGCGGGCGACTCTGCCCATCAATGCATACCTACAGGAGCCTATGGCATGAACACAGGCGTGGGCGATGGGTGGGATGTATCCTGGAAAATAGCAGCCGTCTTGAATGGCTTCGGAGGCGAGCAATTACTGCGGTCGTACGATAATGAACGAAAGCCTGTAGGTCTGCGGAATGTTGCCAGAAGCGGAGAGCTCATGCAGGTACACCTGACGTACCTAGAATGGGTCCAGAGCGCTTCGGAGGGATGCTTGCATAGTGCGGACAGTGAGGCAGGCAGGGTGCTTCGCGAAAAGATTGTTAGACATGTGGAGAGCAACGATACTGAGATAGCTGAAGAAGGGTTGGGGCTGGATTACCGATTTCCTGACTCGCCGGTGGTAGTCTCAGAGTCAACTCCACAACAACCGAACTGGGAACTCCTACATTACACTCCGTCGACTCTGCCTGGGCACAGGGCGCCATACCTCGTTCTCTCCGATGGGCTAACATCCACATATGACTTATACGGACCATGGTATAGCATTTTCGACTTCAGCGCTGACGGAGATGCCGCGAAGATCTTCTCTAATGTTGCCGGTGAGCTCAATATACCTCTGAAGCCTGTGAATCTACCTGAAGAATCGCACGTCAAGCGTACGTGGGAACGCGAAGCAGTACTTATTCGTCCGGACGGCTATGTGGCTTGGCGGTCATCCCCGACTGCCGGGCTTGTTGATGAAAATACGGCTAAAGCCGCTCTTTTGATTGCTGTGGGATCATAGCAGTCGATGTAATGAGTACGCCGCAAGGAAAGTAAGTACAATCGTATGCTCGCATTGTAGAACCTCTTAGTCCGGAATATCATGGCTGATGAACCGGATCGACGAAAAGGTTGTATAGACGCTCTGATCGCCCAAGCCTTTTCTCTTCGGTTCTGCAGTGGCCGAGCATTCGTTTATTCCATTTGTACACCTTGTTGTGCTTGATCTAGCACATATCAAGTATGGCTTGCAAAGATCAAGGTACCTTTCATGAGACTATACGAGTGAGGCTACGTTCAAAAATCAAAACCGCATGCTGATGACATGTTATGAATTCTACAAGTCGTGATCAACATTATGTCTCTTATTACAAAATTGTTAAATAATGACGAAAGAGATAATGATTAGCGTTGTCTCCGAACCTTAGACTCATCTTCAAGTACTTATTAATATATGGTCAGAATGCATTCTAAGAGTCTACATTCAAAGATCAAGCCGTGCAAGCTTAACATTATTTCAAAATACATATCCAGTACTCTCAAGTCGGTTTTTAGTTTTCGACCATGCCATAGCCGATTCCCACTAATTTCTAGGGGGCCTCAGCTAGGTAAGTTTGGGGGGAAGTTAAGCGATTTCCCCCCTAAGGTTTAGGTGGGGCTCTCTAGAAATTAGTGGAAATCGACTATGACACGGTCGAAAACTCGAGAGTACTGTATGTACATGCTCACCACCCTACTCACCACCCTACCTGCTCGTCACCCTACATGCTCACCACCCTACTCGCCATCCTACCTACCCGCCATCCTACATGCCCACTACCCTACATGCCCACCTGACTACTCAGCACTCAACTGACTCGCCTACCTACATGCTCAGCTACCTACTCGTTCGCCTACTCACCAGCCTACTCGCTCCAACACATGCTTCAAAACATGCTCCATGCGACGCGTTCTAACATGCGCCATTCGCTCCATGGCCTACTCCACAGTATGCTCCATACATGCTCCATAGCACATGCTAATTAGCTCAATAGAAAGTACCCTCCATGGCTCGATACCAAACTCCCTGCCAAACTCCCTATCGAACTCCCTACATGCTTCAAAATACGCGTCGGTCGGGCGCATAATACGCGTCAAACAGTGCTTCAAACAGTGCTTTCTACATGGCTTAAGTTTAGAGGATAAACCATCTGAATTCTAGGCATGAAAGTCGTTATCGCCCCCGGGAATCGGCTATGGTATTGCTACAGTATGTAGATACTAAGAACTACCTCGAGAGTAGAATCAGCCATCAACCACATTGACTTTGATTGGTTGTCGTGATATTGAGGGCGTGAACGATATTCATTCACGTTTACATTGGTTGATTCCAAGAAGCGTTCATTCAGCTTCCACGTCTTTCTTTATCACCTCTATTAAGCTTTCCAATCCCGGGCTTGCCTCTTCTGCAGTATGCACCTTCACGATTTTTAGTCCAACTTCTCCCAGTAATGATTCCCACTGCTTTCGAGTTCTTTCCATTGACCCACCAAACATCATCATAGAGATGTCCAATTGAGCTGGAAAAAGAGGAGTTCCTGTTTCAGCAAGGACACATTCGTTCAGCAGTAGTCTAGATGTGGACCCCATGGCCGATGCTATGTTCGTCAGAGCTTTTCGACAGTGAATATCAGGCCAGTCGTGTAGGACAGAACGCAGATAATATGCACGAGCGTTTGAAAGGGGTTGAGGGGTAAACATGTCGTACTTGAGAGGTTCGATGGTGTCGGGAAGGTCTGTGATGTTTTCGATGACTTGAGGCAGGTCTTGGAGCACCAGGCGTCCAGGTAAAGTGGGGAATCGAGCATTGAAAGCCTTAAGATCATGCCCGACGCCGCCACCAATATCGACGAGCAATACAGCATCGTTATCCTCTGTGGGGAATGCTTTGGAGATAGTCGATTCAACAGGAAAGTAATCGAACCATTCTTTCCCGCGACCTGCTCGTTGGACCGTCATGGCTGAGTTGAAGACCCGCAAGCGCTCTGGGGATTGTCGTATGTGTTCAAAAAAAGGCAATTGAGTTCGGAAAGCGGTTTGATATGGGGCATTTTTTAGGTCCGTAGGATTGGCGAACCGAGATTCGAGCAGATACTTAGGAAGCGTGATAAGTATAGGCGCGTGGTCGTCGAAGCTAGAAATGAAGTTTTAGTGGGTAGCAATGGTCGCAGAGTGGAAAAGAAGAGTACAAACATAAAGCTAACTGCATCTCGAATAGGCGAAGCATCAACTAAAAGATTGGTTATTGGAGTACTCGCGTACTCGCCCTCTGCCACCTCGGCCACGACTCCAGCTGCGGTGAGGACCCTCATTATGCGTACTAGATGTCATGTATCAACCAAAGGTGTGGCTTGAACATATCAAAAGCTTTACCAACTAATGCGGGATCCGTCTGCGTCTTCTTAGCAAGCTCACAGAGTGTAGTCGACATGTTTCCATTTGCATTGAGAGCGTCAAATAGCTTCATCTCTATTGCTATCCTTACGCAAGTAATAGTATGAGGCTGTTCGTAAGGGCGTCAATCTCCAGGCCTTGTGACGAGCTGAAAGAGCAAACTGACTGCCATCATCATTCTAAAAACTGTTTCCACTGGAGATTCTAAGGTAGCCATCAACCTAGTACAAGCTTTGGCCAGTTCATTGCGTGCTTGCGAAGTGAGAATCCCGTCGGTTGCGGATAAAGCTTCCCTTGCTTCGGTAATAGTACTCGCAAGGTTTGAGATATCTGCCATTGCAAGTCCTTTTTTAAGAAGATTCTTTGCTTAGCTGTATTCTCTTTCTGTTCGTAATCTCACTAGAAAAGTGCACGAATGCAATTTGAGATTCTCGTCATTATAGGGGGATTAGGGAAGTAGGAGCGATCTTAAGGTGCACGGGCCATGTTTAAAGTAGGGCTTCGCTTAGGTTTAAGTACTGAATAGAATCAAATTGACAATCAATACAAGCACTACTCGTACCATCTATAATGTCTACTTTCCAACCTGCTGGCGTCACGGTTCGGGCACATCTTACTTAGTTGGGTCCGATTCTAGATGCAGCTGTTTTATTCAGGATCAAGCAACATGAACGCAAATTTATTTGATGCGCATGCATGGATCTCAGCTGTATCACTGTCACATCGGACTGCAGCACCCACACACCACCAAATTGCTGTGCCACGTTGAGAACCTTGATCCAAGGTGCTGACCGGCTACCTCATGCAAGATGCTGATAACAAACCGTGTCGGAAGAAAAAAGCGTTAGGATTATTTCATCTAGCAAAAAGACGTGGAGACCTAGCTACGAAATGCCACTTTAATCTCTGTTTCCTCATTTGGGACGAGAAACGTTATTCAATTTCCTAGAGCAGAATACATACTAAAAGTTTCAAATTCGCACTCCTTGTTTAGGAGCACGTGAATTGGTCGCCTTATTATGAGCCCCGAGGCGAGCGCGTCAGCATGCATAATCTAACCAGGTCTCATTGACCTCATCCCCCGGTGGGTCAACAACTCCGTCCGAAGGGAATGACTGGTTAGGTTCGGAATGATTGCTGTGCGACTTGATGCATCATGCATGTCTAATAGGACCGCCTGCCATTACTGCTTCAGCCTATAGACCTTTGCTGGTCCCTGAGCTGCGCCTGAATGTGGCATAGGTCTTTGCCAGCTTACTTTGTGTACGGAATACTGGCCGTCCTTTTTTGATCCTTACGTACACCGTACGATGGTGTTTCAGCACACGGTGTATAGTCTACCTCGTACAAAGGACCTAACTCGCGCATTCAACAATTTTCTAAGGCGATGGGGATCCTTCCTAAGTTCTCGCAAGCCTCTTCAAGGGACATTCTACTCTAGCTGAATCCTCGAACACCCGAGAGCTATGGATTCCGGCAAAACCGCTTACAGTTCTGACCAAGTCCGGATACTGGCGATCCTGAGCTTGATGATGGTTCTCTCAACTGCGATTTTCTTCCTCCGTTTACTAGCTCGAAGAATATCAGTGACTAAATACTGGTATGATGATTACATGGTGTTTGTGGCTCTGGTCCGATTTATCCCCCAAGACTCTTGCTCCAGTTCGTCGTGTTATTCGAACTGACCGTTCAACAGGTGCTTTCTTACATCACCATCTCCTGCGTGCTCGGAGGTAAGGTATATCTATGATGGGAAAACATGTTATGGAGCTCATCTGGTGGTAGCGCTGCCATACGGGCTAGGAAGAGGTGCAGCACCGGTCAGCACTCAAGATGTATCGCATGTTACCCAAGTATGTTTGGGGACGAACCACTGGCACATGGAGCCTATGCTGATGGACAGTTTGCATACCTTGCCCATATCTTCTGGCAACTCACGATGCCCGCCGTCAAAACCTCCCTGCTACTATTTTACGTTCGAATATTTCCCACTCGCCGCATGCGTATAGTATCGTACATCACTGGGGGGCTTATGTGGAGCTTTTGCATTGCGACTACAGTTATTAGCATCGATACATGTACTCCGATCAGGTCTTTCTGGGACATATCGGTCCACGGTCACTGTATCAACAAAAACGTCTTTTACCTCGTCGAATCTTCGATGCAACTTGTCACAGACATCATGGTCCTTCTGATACCGCTTCCTGCTGTCTGGAATTTGCACATCGGCTCCACCAAGAAGACTGGTCTGTCTGTTATTTTCCTCTTGGGAGGCGTGTGAGTCTCTCTCAGCTTCGAACGGCTGAAGATCAACCACTGACATTTCATGCCTCCTCTTAGCGTCTGTGTAGCCACTACCATGCGCATCATACTAAGCAACCACTTGATCCCGCAAAAGATTGGGGACATAACTCGTGAGCTATATCTCATACCTTCCCATCACCCACACTAACCTCCTCACCTCCAGGCCTCGCCGTCGACATCGCAATATGGACCAGCGTCGAAGCCAGCCTCGGCGTCATCTGCGCCTGCATCCCCTGCCTAACACCCCTAGTCGTTCGGATCATGCGAATACCAAAACGGCATCCCCAAGGCTCGTCCGAAGCAATCAACCGCGACCACAACCGGGCGCCTTTGGGAGGAGATAGTGGATTCCACCGCATGCCAGAGTTCTCGGAGCTGGGAGCGATGTTTGAGATGACGATCCACGGCGGGTCTTATACGGATTGCCGCGCATCGGAGTACATACCTGATTCCGAACTGCCGCCGTATGGGATCAACGTGAAGAAGGAGGTAAAGCAGAGCGTGTCCAGTCGAAATGTATAGATATTCGCTTTCTTGAATTGGAGCAGCGCTTCTTAGACCAGGATCCCCGTACACCTGCCTAGCCACAAAACCCACCCATCTAGAGTTCCCGCTCCGGAACCAGGTTCCAAAGCCCACTCCTCTAGCCAACCTACCAAAAACGCCAGAAGTTTTCCAGTGCAGCAAAGCCCCAACCTTCCCCACATCCCCCAATCTAATTCCAGTCCCCCCCTCAAAACCCCCCACCATCCCCTAAGAAAACATTTCCAAGCCCATCGCCTACCACTCACACCACTCACACCACCCACATTTCTTCTAGCGGTGAGACCACGACAGCCATACCGTGCGGCTTCCAACAGACCCTGCTGCTGCTGCTGCTGCTCATAACCTTCCGTCCACAGCGCCAACCCGAGACATTGCGATCGTACCGCCGCGTGGCTGTCCTACTACAACTTACCATATCCCTCTGTAGGTTTCTGATATTATATCAATGTGAAGAATTGAGTCAGTATGTAGGTAGATAAAATTAGAAGTTGTGATTGGGTAAAGATGGGTTTGTAGAAAAGCTTTTGGATAGTTGGGTGAATAGGTAGCTTTGTAATTAGATACGGCGGTTCATTGTGATGAACTTGGCGATTTTTCGGAAAATCGGGAATTCGACAAATGGAAAATTGATAGTTGATAATTGATAATTGATAATTCAATGCTTCGAGTCTATTAGAAAGTTTGCTTAAACATGCTCTTTGTTAAACTGCCTTCGTGACTGACTCCCTCGCAAACATCCTCCCTCCATGGCTCCCTCCGTAACTCCCTACTAAGCACCCTGCAGTACACAGTCAACAATTCGTGTAGATAGATGAATAGATAAAGGTTTACAGGAGTCATCGAGTAAAGTTTTCCATGAAACAGGGTTTTGATTCATTGATCAGGCTATTATTATTCATGAATTGGATAATCTTATCGACGGATAAAAGATATTCATGGTTCGGTTGCAACATATACAAAAACACAGATAATTCAAACCCTTTTAGATGGGATGATAAGCCGCCATCGCATTCTCTGGTTTCGCCACCCACCCTGCCTCATGCCTATTCCTATGGGCCTGCCCCTGCGTTTCAAAGCTCACATCCACATCAACCGTACGTGTTATAACTGGCATATAGATGTCCTCGCTGCTAAGGTTGTTGTTCTCTATCGGCGCGCGCCTAGTGTTCGAATTGTAGCTGTGCGGTAAAGAGTCCTTGAGCATGTAGCCGGCTCGGTTTTTCTTGGAGGTATAGGTCTCCCTGCCTGGGCGCTTGAAGATGATGAGGTAGAGAGGGCGGAGGGTGGGGAGGCAGCAGCCGATGATGATGCCATGGAGTTCGGCGCTGAGAGGGGTGGTTATCAGTGGGTGTTTCGGTCTTGGCCATCTTGGGGGGCGTTGAAGGGTGGAGGACTTACATGGTCCATACGAATAGAGGGAAAGTGTTCCCTGGGAGAAGGTTAGGATTTGTCGTGCAGGACCAAAGCTTCGTGACAGGAGTCTTACATGTGTAATCTAACCTGGCACTTTGCGAGCTCAATGTGGTAGCCTTGACGATCCCAAAAGCACCGTCGCTATGGAGTGAGGTTAGTCTAAGAGTGCAGCATAGAACACAGGGAGACTTTACAGTATTCCTGTACCCAGAAGCGCAGCTAGTTGAATCCGTCGACTCACACTCAGGTTTAGATTCCAGATGATCGTGGTTGAGATGAAAACTAGAATGAAATCCAAGGAAGCGCTATAACCTATACATATTAATGAATAGCCGTCTATGAAAAGAAACAGGAATTGAAGACATACTGGCAACTGCCATAGTGTAATGCGCAAATACTGCCGGGTCCCAACATTTGGCAGTAGCTGCAAGCTCAGGATTCCACAATGCCCGCGGTGGATTGCATTGTGCAAAGGTGAAGATACAGGCCAGAACATTCAGGATGTTTACACTCAAAGATATGAAATATAGTACTCTCGTGCGCCACTTGTTGGGGGCTTGGAACCGAAGAATTGTAAATGCCACCGAGGCTTTCGCGATACCGATAGCCATGATACCAAAAGGCTGGGACACCCAGTTGAGTCTGACGGCTTGTCCACGTTGCTGCGGAGTTAGATAGAAGACATGACGCGCACCTCCCTCGCGGACGTAGAAAATCCAGATAATGGGGATTGGTGAAGCACATGCCTTTGGAAGTCAATTTACCTGGCTGTTCGATACTAGATGAAACTCACAATAGCAATTACTGCCAGCCAGTCGTCCCACCAGATTCTCTGTACTAGTCTTACTCGAGTATACATGCGTAAACATACAAAAATAAGGGATATGAGTGTCAACGTCCAGGTGACTCCGAGTATAATGGAGCCCCTGTCTTGATCACCACCTGCAGGAGGGATTGATCCTTCCATGAGGAAGAAGATGAATGACTGCTATCAGATAGGCCTTCACCTGGGAGCACGAGATCGAGCGTCGTTGGTTATACATAATTGTGGGTGTGGAATGGGCGCAATCAGCCATTGATACCAAAAGTGGCGTAGTGCTATGCATAACACCGTGCCTGTTGTAACAATAGCGGCTACTCAGATAGGTGCTCCCTGCGCGTTGCTGCGCCCGATACGTTGACAGTGGATACTGAAACAGATAGTCCTGGGGTCACGAGTCACGGTCTAGCTCTCGATATTCCCAGGGCTGGAATCCTAATCGTGTCACATCAGGTCATGTATTCCGTAGGAGGCTCTCGATGTTGGAGAAGGTGGGGCCAAAGCTCTCGGAATACCCCCAACCGTCTGGATCAAATTGCGAATAGCCAATCTCTGTTGCCTCATTTGGAATTCCCAATCAATACCTCCGTAATGCCATATTCCCGAGCATGTACGGAAGTACCGAAGATCTACATGGTTTTGGGGGCTGACTTCTTGCGTCATATCAGGGTTGCTTTGAAGTTGACAGCCTTCAGTGGTGCCCACCCTCGGAAGAACAACGAACATCTGACTACCTAGGGTTCATCAGTATCATAAGTGAAACGGAACATTCGATGGCCAACCTTGCTTATCCGGATTGCAGCTAGCGAATAAGAAGTCCCCACGTGCAGAGTCTATCGACAATCAACCGCCATACCACAGAGGCCAATGGGCGATATCTTGTGGAGTGCAACGAAGCGAGAGATTCGCGCGCCGGAGTCAGAGGTCCACCACGGGGTACATGCATGCGAGGAGTGGAGGGCGCGTCTCGGGATCCAGACTAACTGAGGTGGTTGGTGGTTGGAGGTTGGGCGGTTAAGGTACCTAAGGTACTGAGGAGCTCTGGCGGAGGGACTAGCAGTCGGCCCGTCTGAGGCAGGGTATGTATGTACGACAAGGCTCAGAATGCTTTGGGACTACTGTAATGCAACTACTAGGTATACCTGTGTGTCAGACCGGCTTCAGCTCCTTCAGGAATCGAAGCCAACAAGGTCGGAGCAAGCAACAATAGTAACGCCAGCAGGCCGCCTGCTGCTTACTGACCCTGACATAACCCTTTCTCCATCCCTGTAATTGCTGCAAAGTTGGCGACTCCAGGCAACCTCCAGGGAGCTGAATGATCACTGCAGTCATGTCGTGTAAGTGGGTATTTCATTTCAGAGGATGTGGCACATGCGTTGATCTTGTCTGGTTCGTCTCCTTTTCGTCTCTCTTGCAGCTGTGGTATTTGTCTGGCGTGTCTGGTTATTACAGTAAACAGTTTGTTTGCCTTCTCCATTATCTTTTCGTACGTTCTCGCGGTCCCAGTCCATCCTCTATAGATATCTTCCTAAGTCTTTCGTATTAGTCGATTCTTCGATTATCTCTTGCTGGGCTTTGGATATTCGTCCGAACCGTTAAACCGCTAAATATATATATATATATATACTGATCATTCCAGTAACACTTGCTTACCATGGACACAAATTCAGACACAAAGTCCGTTGAGCAGAGCCTCAACGCTTTGGCAACACGCGTCGCAGACAGTGATTCCCTCGATCTTCAGACTCGCCGAGCCGTGCAAAAAGCCGCTCAAAAACTTATCAATACTGTAGAGACGCCTGGAGATACTTTCCAACGAATTGCGTTTTTGGTAAAGCTCTGATTTTCTGTCACCTCTTTACCACTTCTTCCACATACTAAGACCCCTTCTGTGAGTGCCTTAGCCTCTCCAAGCTACAGTCATTCGTATTGCACTAGACCTTGGCTTGTTCGAAATACTAGGACAGGCCGGGCCCAGCGGCAAGAGCATGAAAGAACTCGAGAAAGACACGGGCGCTGATCCAGCATTTCTGAGTTTGTCTTCCTTCCCTTGGCATGACATATCGTGGGATGTTGATGTTAATCTACACACGTTAGCCCGTCTTCTGAGACACCTCGCAACCACAGGAGTCATTGACCAAGTGGATCAAGTCCACTTTAAAGCAACACCTATCTCAAAGGCTTTGTCGGACCCAGTAGCACAAGCTGGGGTGAAACATAAGTAAGCATTGTCATTTCTGATACGAGAACGACATGTTAATTGGCACAGTTATGACTTTGTCGCACCAGCATTTTACAAATTGCCAGCCTACTTTGCGAAAACCAAATACCGGAATCCCACAGACGCCATGAACGGCCCCTTCCAATACGCTTATGATACTCAACTCAACGGCTTTGCGTGGATCATGCAGCCAGAAAATTCAACCCTCCTCCACAACTTCAACACCTGGATGGCTGGTACCCACGCGGCTCACTGGCTTGATTGGTTCCCTGTGAAAGAAGAGGTGATTAAAGGCTTGGAGCAAGATGAGAAGGCCGTTACTATGGTAGACGTTGGAGGGAGCTTGGGACACGAGCTTCTAGAACTGAAGAAGAGGTACCCAGAACTGCCAGGACGCCTGGTCCTCCAAGATCTACCCGAGACTATCAAAGGCGTTGCTGAGACCAAAGTGTTCGAGCCCGCCGTGCATGACTTCTTCACTCCACAGCCCGTTGAGGGTAAGTGTATTCTCTCACTATTTAGCCACTCATCCAGTTCTACCTTCTGACATTCTGATCTACAGGCGCCCGTGTATATTACCTTCGTCAGGTCTTGCATGATTGGCCCGACGATAAAGCTCGGCTCATACTGAAGAACATCATTCCTGCTATGCGCACGGGATATTCTAAGATCTTCATCAACGAAATCGTTATTCCCGATGTTGGTACTGGGCTGAGAGAGACGAATTGGGACTGGACCATGCTCGCTTGTCTATCTGCGATGGAAAGAAACGAGCAACAATGGCGCGACATCCTGACTTCTGTCGGCTTGAAGGTAGTCAAGATACGCAGCCATGCTGACTCGACGGAAAGCATCATTGAGGCGGTGCCTGCTTGAAAAGCCGCCCGCCGACTCGCCGGCAGGCGCTCATTCCAAATGGAAGTATCCGATGAAGCTTCGTGAGCTTGGAGTACCTTGAACCGGTTTGGGTTAGGAGAGCTCTGGAAATACAAGGGGGCTACCTTTATCCTTCGAATCACTCGAACACAAGAATCTTCTGACGGCTTATTAATTCAAATCAACATTTTTTTCTCTCCCCTTGTCACTATTTCGGACCAGAAGAAGCAGGTGATGCTCAAACCCATCAGGCTGTGCCACCAACAGAGGCACGGATGTTCGGATCACAGTATCTGGCAATAGATAACTACGTATTCCGTAGAGACACGCGGAATCGAAATAGTAAGCAGGCATCTGTGCTGAGGCAAGGGAAAGCATCGGTATCATAGCACGTTTGCATGGGTGCTACAAAGGGCGGAATGCTCCGACGAGTCAGCATTTGGCACGCTTTCTAAACTTCGATGCCACACGTCTCATGCATGTTATCCCTGTCTGCTTTCAAAAACTTAATCTCTTGGCCCTCGCTGGCAGTCACGGTGAGAATTCAGAGATCAATCCCTGGAGGTGGAAATACTATGCATACATGCAGAAACCTTACGACACGAATGGAACAGTTTAATACCGTCACCTTGCGAAGCGAAGGTTTCAACTTTTCGTATCCGTATTGTGTATTTTAAAGAACTGCGGTATCCTTTGCATGGTATTACTGATATCTGTGCATGTGAAGCTCAGCCCCACCATCAACGGCGTTTAACAGGCATACGCTTCCTTCTCCGAAAATGGGGATCCTGGATCAACACCGCCGGGACCGTTTAAGGCCGATATCTCCACCCCCCAAGCACTAGCTAATAGAACGTGGGAGCAGCATGCTCGCTGTCTGCACAAAGTCCATTGCCCGTTTACCACACGGGTCGCTGGTGGAGAAGGCCAGACGGCCATCTAGTACAATAGCCAGTCAAGAACCATCTCTCGTTTTCGAGCCTTCAGCACAAAGACGACCATGGCAAAGGGATATGTCAAAGATCAGCCTAAGGGCTTCTCCAACCGCATCGAAAAGGTGGCCATTATTGGGGTACGTCGAGTTTTCACCCCACCGTGTTGTCAAGAATGTCATTTCTAACTGGATGACAGGCCGGCGGGCAGATGGGAAAGCACTTGACAGATGCAATCCTCAAGAACGGCAACTTTGTCGTGACGGCCATCGCACGCCCCAGCAGCACCAACAAGCTGCCGGAAGGTGTCAAAGTTGCCCGCGTCGACTACGGCAGCGACGATGACACAGCACTGATAGAGGCGCTTCGGGGACAGCAGGCCTTACTCATCACCATGTCGGTATCGGCTCCGCGCGACACCATCAGCAAGCTCGTACGCGCTGCCGCCAAGGCCGGCGTGTCATATATCCAGCCCAACTGGTTCGGCCACGATGCCGCCAATGACTCGCTGTGCAACGACAGCTTCCTCGGCCAGAGCCGCGACAGCACCCTCGCTTTGATCGAGAGCCTTGGCGTCAGCTCATACCTACTGCTGGTCTGCAACTTCTGGTACGAGTTTAGCCTGAGCGGCGGAGCGGACCGCTTCGGTTTCGATTTCCAGAAGCGCTCCTTCTGCTTGTTCGACGGCGGCAACGTGCCCATCAACACCAGCACCTGGCCCAGCTGCGGCCGAGCCATGGCCAACCTGCTGAGTCTGAAAGAACTCCCTGCGGACGAGGAGGACAAATCACCCACGCTCTCGCAGTTCTGCAACCGCTCCACCTACATATCGAGCTTCCGACTGACCCAGCGCGACATGTTTGAGAGCGTCAAGCGCGTCACAAATACCACCGATGCCGATTGGACCATCACCCACGATTCCGCCGAACAGCGCTGGAAGGATGGCCATGCCGCCGTGGTGCAGGGCAACTTTGGGGCTTTCGCGAAGCAGCTTTACAGCCGCATGTTCTTCAACAACGGCGACGGCGACTATGAGTCGAGGCGGGGCCTTGACAACAAGACGCTCGGCTTGCCCGCCGAAGATTTGGACGAGTACACAGCTATCGGCGTCTGCATGGGAGAGAACGGCGAGGTGGCGGCACACTAGGGGAGGAGTGGTGCTGCTTGTGATATTGTGATACGGATCAGCCAAGTCTTGGAGACGAACATAGCTCCAATGAATTATCCATCCCGAGTCAATAGTAGAACATCATTGCACATACCTTATCCCAGCCTTCATCTACTCATCCCATGATAACAATTCCAATCTAACACAGCTTCCCACATCTTCCCGAATACCGACCTAATTCCCAAAACCATCCCCCTAAACCCTCCCTACTCATCCCCCATCACTTCTCCCCAAAAGCTTACCGTAATTCTACCTCCTCTAACCAAAACCCCACACCTCCCACGCCTTCAATTCACCATCCCAGTAATCTCATTTTCCATCACCGCGTCTAAAATTACCTTTTCTCCATTCCACTCACACGCTCGTAGAGTCCTTTGAGGATAGTCCAGCTACCGCCATACCATACATACTTAATCATCAAAGACCGGGTTTGGCAGTGTGGTGGTGACTGCATGAAGCGAATTAGGGGGGGGGGGGTGTTGCGTTGTTAAATTGAATATATCCGTACCCCGCACTAAGCTCATTCTAAGCGAAGAATGAGCTTAGTGCGGGGTACGGATATATTCTATGTACGTCGGTTTACCTAAAGAGGTGGATCATGTCTGATTCCTTGGTCCCTGCCTGTCTCTTCCCCTCCCTATGCTCCATCACTATCCTTCTCCGTTCCTCCGCCCCAGCCACCCCGGTCTTCACCTCCACATGAGTCTTATCCAGCGTCTTGCGCCGGATAAGCAGTCAGACCAAAAGCCCCACTGCCGAGAAACACACGGCGACGATCCATATGTTCCGAATAGATATCCAGAACGCTTTGCGAACGACCGCTTGTTGCCGGCCGTTAAGCTTGTTGATAGGAAGGACATTAGCCAGCGCATTGCTCCCCGAGTAGAGGTTGGCGGTCGAAGCGCCCAACGCGTTAATGAGCATGTCTTGCTGAGCGTCCATCTTGTTCGCGACGGCCACCGAACCGATGACCACACCAATCGCGCTGGCAACGTTGCGCATGAGACCAAAGGATGACGTCGCCGCAGCATTGTCCTGCGGCGAGACATTGCTCTGCAGCGCGATGAGAGGAGGCTGGAAGATGAGTCCGACACCGAAACCGGAAATGATCTGGTAGATGATGATCTTCAACCACGTCTTCGAAACTGGGAAATAGGAGAGCCCGAGGCGCTAGGACTAACAGGACAAACCTAAGGCGGATACATTCGTGATAACGACCCGTTTTCTCAAGGTGGGTAGGTGCCTGTACTCACCGTGGCCACGGACATGGATATGGCGAAGGGGAGCAACAACACTCCGGAAAGGAGCGGGCTCTCTCCAAGGACAGATTGGCAGTATAGAGGGAGGAAGTAGGTGTTGCAGGTAAAGACGATCCCGTGGAACAGGTTGACGGCGAAAATGGCGAAGTTGGACACGTTCGAGTACAAGTGCACAGGGACGATGAGATACCGAGCAGAGTACCGCTCTACTGCAACGAAGATCATGAGAGTGACGATTCCGAACACAATAAGACAAATGACCGTTGCTGAATTCCAGGGGTGAACGGTGCCGCCAAAGTCGAGCCCGAGGAGGAACATCAAAAGGCCACCAATTAGGGCGAGGCTACCGACCCAGTCGATGGCCTTGATTCCTGCGAGTATGGGTGTCTTCGGCGTGTCCAATTTAAGCATCAAAGCAATGATGATGAACGAGATTGGCACTATGAGATGAGTTTGGTTATTATGTCGTTATATGCGAGCAGTGAAGAGGTTGGTAAAAACGGACTTACAATTGACATAGAAACACCACCTCCACGATACTTTTTTTTGTGAAGGCGCCTCCTATCAGTGGACCCAGCGTGAAGGCGACAGCCCAAACCATGCCCACGATTCCATAGTATTTACCACGTTCTCCAGGGAGTGGGTTGGTCCAGCCATGACAGGATCTAGGTACAGCTCAACTCACCTCTGGGAGAAGAGGTCACCAACGACTATACTCACCAAAGACAACAGACCCCCGGCGCCCAATCCTTGAACAGCCCTGCCAACAATAAGCATCGTAATGCTTACAGCAGCGCCGCTAATTGCGCTTCCAATGAAGAAAATCGCTACGGCGATCAACTCAGCTACCTACTCGTTCGTCTAACGATCTAACCATCTGTCTACTCCTTCAAAACATGCTTCAAAAATGATTCAAAGCATGCTTTATGCAACGCGTTTGAACACGCGTCATTCGCTTCATGGCTCACTTCATAGTATGCTCCATACATGCTTCATAACACAAGCTAACTATGTAGCTCAATAGAAAGCACCCGTCATGACTCGATACCAAACTCCCTACCAAAATTCCCTACCGAACACCCTTCATGGCTCCCTCCATGGTTTCCTACCGAACACTCTTCATGGCTCCCTTCATGATTCCCTCCATTATTCCCTGCCAAACTTCCTTCATGGTTCCCTTCATGGTTCTCTACCGAACACCCTTCATGATTCTCTTCATGGTTCTCTACCGAACACCCTCCATGGTTCCCTTCATGGTTCCCTACCGAACATTCTTCATGACTCCCTTCATGACTTCCTACCCTATTTGCTTCCCTTGCGCATATATTAAACTGGGTAAATAGCTATTATTTAGTTAGTTTATTAAATTAATTATTACTCATACGATCGCAATAACCAGTCATTAATTCAACATTAGAATGGTAAAGAGAAATTTATTCCCTTTTAGAATTAATGTATACTAAGTATATTTAGGTAACCACTATATGGACACCACCCGCCTTTGCAGAGACACCATCCGAACTTTGCAAAAACACCACCTCATTCACTAAGCCTAATCAGGTAATTCTAGGATCCACCGCGTTGTTTACCTTTGCGTTCGCTCCACTTTTTACCTTCATTGCTACCCACCCACGCCGCCGCCATGGCTATGCAATTACTTCCTCCTTCAGAAGGCCTTCACTGCTTAATTAAGCTTCTTATCAAGTCAGTCAATGAACACGCTGATCCCTAAGGCTACGCCGTCAGGAAGAAGCGCTCCAAGAAGTCCAAGAAAGGCGTGATCATGAAAGTCTGACTCTGTTGCGACCGTGCCGACGTGGCAAAGGCCTCTGGCCTTGGGCGATTCAGGAAGAGAAGGATCACACAATGGAAGAGGAAGAGGTGATAGATGTGCCAGCCACACCTTCACCCGTCGTCGTCACTGCTTCTACCGCTACGACGGCTCCGGAAGACATACTACGCGTTCAGGAGCCCGCCATTGTCAGGGCGAAAGGGCGGCCACGAGGCTCATCTAACCGTGTACGGCCAGAGGCCTCTCAGCGGCGACAACGAGCATTTGAAGAGTCTACACAGCGAACTCGTGGAAGAGCTTCCGTCGCGCGGGGCTACCCAGGCGACTCAGATACCTGAGACTCAGCCTCAACAAGCCTCTCGGAGCCGTGATGAACGTGAACGAGATGAAGCAAGAGATGAAGCAAGAGATGATCAAATTGCAGACGTTTCAGAGAGCATAATGACCTCTTTTCAGATGTAAATAAATGTTAATTTGAATGCGATTTGAAGCGTTCAAAAAGATATGTTTCAGGTTTTGATTGTGCCCTTGGGAGCGAAGAGAACGAGGTGCTTTTCGCACCAAGAATCGACTGTTTATGTGATCTTCCCAGCGTTCTTCTCCAAATCTCTTTCAGGGGTAAAACAATTACCTGATTAGGCTTAGTGAGGGGGGTGGTGTTTTTGCAAAGTTCAGGTGGTGTCTCTGCAAAGGCGGGTGGTGTTCATATAGTGGTTACCATTTCAGATATTCGATGTTTTTTCTTTCGTTTTCTTCTTCATATTCTCATAGATCGTTTAATTGTCCCGAGTTTAATATAATATCCTTGCACACTTTCCTACACACTTTCTGAAGTTCAATATCTCAATATGCCGGTAATATTACCATTTTCGGCCATCGCTGATTGCAACGCTAATGCAATGTCCAGCCCGCTGCAGGAAGGACTTGTAGAGTAAGGTACTGTACATCTCGGACAGCAACAGCACCCACCCCTGGCAGTGCAGCTGCGGCACAGAATCGGATTTCTGGCCAATCCAACAGGGTGGGAGCAATGTGGAAACCATGAGATGTCAGTGCGTTGGTGACAGAACCCGAGGGGGGCAACTGCCGCAACTCCACTGCATTATCGATGCAGAGCCAACGCAAGGACCTCATCCCCCACTGTTGTATCTCCTCGCGCATTGCATCTTCTCAGCTCAATTATCATGTTGGTCTGGCGATTGAGATGACCAGGAAGCCGGTCTCCTCAGCTAAAAGTACCTCCATACAACCCAAGGCTCCTTTAATTGATCTAGGTATTAATCGGCAGGTTGTAACTGTAGCGCTACCTCACCTTTGGCCACATTTTCTTTTCGGGCACCCCGGCTTTCATTCTGTAGGCACTTCTTCGACTTCCCTATGCTCTGAGTAACGGACCTAATACGGCGGAAACCCATTCGAACGAGATATCTCGTCCACAGCTTTGCCTTCCCTCGCATCATGTATACCAAAGCCATGGCGAGAGTCCCAGTGCTTCCAAGCCCGTTGCACCACGCTATGTCTCGTGTATTTTCCCCTCGTTGCACAGTCACTTACCGTCGATCTGAATCCTACTCTTCGTTAACGCATCAACACCGACCAGCCCATTCGTCTCTCTCTTTCCTTACTCCTTCACCCGCCTTTAACATCAATCCTGCCTTTTCAATTTTCTCACCTTCAGCAAACACCTTTTCTACATCTCACATCGCTACTACGCAGCATTCTGCAACCCCACCCTCTACCAGTCCCGCTGCTCAGTACAAGCCTCCCACCACGGGAATTCTCTCACGTCTGCCTTCTTCCCTCGTTCCGTACGCCGAGCTCATTCGACTGGAGAAGCCAACAGGTACTTACTATCTTTACCTGCCATGCCTGTTCTCCACGCTCCTGGCTGGATTACTGTCCACTCCAGTTCCGGCTCCAAGTTCAATTGTGGCCACGAACGCTCTGTTCCTCCTCGGCTCCGCGATATTCCGTGGTGCTGCTTGTACTTGGAATGACACCCTTGATCGTGACCTTGATGCCAAAGTCACACGCACAAGATTGAGACCACTGCCGCGAGGCGCCGTTACCGCAAGCCAAGCACATACGTGGACAGCTATCCAGCTGGGAGCCGGAATGGGAGTACTCGCGGCTGCTTTCCCGTTCCCGACCAGCGCCATATACGCTATTCCTTCTGTCGTCATTATCGGTCTCTATCCTTTAGCAAAGCGGGTGACGCATTACCCGCAGGTAGTTTTAGGATTTGCATGGAGCTGGGGCATCATCATGGGCTTCCCAGCCATGGGCATTGACCTATTTGCTCCCGAGAGCTCCACTGCGCTTGCTGCAGCAGGCACCTTGTACGCTGCCAATATTGCATGGACAGTCCTCTACGACACAATATACGCACACCAAGACGTCAAAGACGACACTCGAATCGGGATCAAGAGCATGGCTGTCAAACATGGCGCAAAGAACCTTCTCTCGGGCTTGGCTGCTGTCCAAGTGTCGCTGCTTGCAGTGACAGGGTGGATCGTTGGCGCTGGACCAGTCTACTTTCTGGGAACCTGTGGTGGGGCCACGACCGCTTTGGCAACAATGATCTGGCGTATGCGATTGGACACGCCCGAGAATTGCTGGTGGTGGTTCAAGTGGGGGTGCTGGTTTACGGGAGGGAGTGTGGCATCTGGCTTGATGGGGGAATACTGGTTGCGGTGGAAGAAGCAGGAAGACCTGAAGCATGCAGAGGGGCGGGTCACGGCTCTGTAACTCCCCAAATGCCTCACCCTGTTACTGCATTTTTGGAAGTGCTTCCAAAGCTAGGTTGCAGGGAAACCCACCCAGCCAAAAGATCTTCTGCTGGAATACACATCCTTGAATAGCTATACAGGCATCACGACAACTTCAAACACTGGCTGATCTTTCAACCTCCGTTAAAGCCAAACCTACATCATCGGCCCATTTCAAGTTGATCTGCCTGCCACCCTTCACCAAATGGCCCCCGCCCCCTCCTCGCACACCCTTTCCCCCCTTTTCCCCAAGCTCACATACTAAACCCCACTGCGCGCCTTCCACCCCCCTCGTGAATCGAAGCCCAAAACAGAACTCCCATATTAAAGTCCGATTTCCCGATCCGCGAACCAAAACACCCAAAGATAGGCGTCGTAAATAATAAGGAAAGATTCAGTGGGTATCGCATCAGATAAGATGAGACAGAATGATATGAGATGAGATGAGACAAGGAGACATGGCGTTCCTATAGATCTCTAGCCACGAGTTTCAAGAACTGCTCTTTCTTCCTTCCTTCCTCTCTACCACAACTACCCCGTCTAAATTTCCAGAAACAACCAAACCCAGCCACCCTCCACCACCCCCACAAGGCAGAAATCCCCCAGCAAAACCCTCTCGCCCCGACCAGTTTCCCTGAACGACAAATTGCCCAACCCAAACCCTCTTCGCCAACCCACACACGTACTGCGAGATATCTCACATCCCTGATCACAGTCCCGATTTTTAATGGGAAAACCTCATCTGAAGTACAGATTTTCACCTGGATCTCCCAATCGATGGAGAGTCCTTTCTTCTTTAGAATGTATTTTCGTTCTTGGATGGAGATTGGTTGTAGATGGGTACGGAACACACTTCATTTCGCACGCTTGAGTAGCTAGATCGGTGTCTTTGCTCTCACTCTCTTGTTTATCTATCTATACGCCTTTACTGCTGGTTTTTTTTGGTTTTTTTGGCTAAATCAGTATCTTCGAACCTGGTCTCTCGTTCAGGCTTTCGCAGTCGCCATTGCAATGGGAGTTTTTTTTGGGGGGGGGGTTATATGACGAAGAGTCGGTTCGAGATGGCTGATCTACAGTAGTAGTCGGATATGGTTGACCGGAAGAAGGGACTGGGGGGGGGGGGGTTGAGACATTTTGCTAAAAGGTTGAGAATCGAACGGTAGATGCTTGATGAAATAATGAAATGGTTGTATGGGCTCGTAGACGGGATTGGTGTCAATAGATAAAAGTCCTTCGTTCGCTGGGGATTCACGTATCTGAACCCCCTGGATGAGCGTTTCTAACGGTCGGAGCTTTTGACCCCGGGGGGGAAATCATTTGGTTCGTGCTGCAGACTATGATGTTTATGAATCGGAGGAAGCGGTGCATAGCGTTTACTGTAACAAATACAACCCGACCACCAGCGCGAAACCCCCCCCGACACCATCCTCTTACGCCGTCCGCTCGGCCGTATCGATCGACTGCAGTCAAGATATTCGAGGGGCTTGTTGCAGCCGGTGTGCTGAGCAAACTGCTGATATGGAAAGAGAACAAGGGCGTTTCCGGCCGTAGCTGTTGCGGGTCCGCTGTTGTCGAGTTTGCGGGCTGTAACGGCTTTTGCAACCGCTGTGGAGGGGGTCCGAAGAGGCGGTTGGGAGGGGTGGAAGCTGCCGGCGACGATGATGGAAAGACCTCGGCGGCACTCCAGGCGAAGAGCGCTAAAGGGTTCCCTCGGGGTATCTTAGCGGGAAGGGATGTTTTGGGTGGGGTGAGGTTTTGGGGACGTGCATATGAGATTGGAGCGCTCGGTTTTAGCCTGCGAAGAATTTTACTTTCACGGCTCCGCAGATGGCGGCACTATGACATATCAGCTTCGGTGAGTGGTGCTGATTTCATGATAGGAGGCACCTACGGCAGACGGAGACCAAGAAGTGCGCCGAGACGTAGGTCGTTAACAAATGCTTAGTCTTGGATTCCAGGAGATGGTGATTGGAAGTACCGCAAGAACGACGTTGATGGGATATATTCCAACCGGAGATATGGTTTAACATCTTCAATATCCGGCTCGTATCTTAGGTTAGTCAGCTGGAAGAAAGACGGCATAGCATGATTGAGCATTGGGATCCAACAGGTGCTAGGATTGATAATATCAGGGATCTAAAGAGTTTGAGGAGGATCACATTGGACAAATGCTCAAGATCTCCCCGAGAGCATTGAACAAAAGGACTGAAACCATCATACCCTAAGGCCCGTTTGCGCCAAAACGTGCTTGGTCCAATGATTCGAAGAAACCACTGAGATGTTGCCGATAACATAGGCGAAGCCTCCCCACAGCTTCGTGATCGAGTTGTAATTGACCTTGTTCAGTCTATGTGCAGGACTCAGTATAGATGTCGACAACCATCAATACTATCCAGATATGTCGCACATCCGGATAGAACAAGGAAATGGATCTATTTGACCTTATCAGCCCTGCATGAACGAGACACTTACTCACCAAGACGAACAGCATCCGTCATCGAATCATCCTTGCCTGTATCTCGGATCTTTCACGGCGCAGAGGAATTCGAGACGACAAAGATGACTCTTACAGCGCTTTCGGTCCCGCCGGTCCACTCGAGGAGGAGAACACATTGCCAGGAGGTAGAGGTTTTGCAAAAAGACCCTAAGATCGTTAAGAGCACGACATCGTGAAATGTCTTGCCGCGTCGTTTCGGCGTCGATTTCTAAACCGATCAAGTAACAGACAAAGGTTCGCACACTGACTGAGTATCGTTGTACAAAGTCTCACTGTTTGATCGAGTCTCGTTTGACTAAATCCCGTCAATTGATTAAATTCTCACAGACTGACTTGACTGTGTAAGTCTCAGCATCAAAATGCTCGTACATTACGTCAAAACCTCTGCGAGGTTTGTGTCGACTTAAATGAGAAGGGCAGAAAAATCAAAGATGACTTCCACAAGGGTCGCTTCGAGAGCTCAGATAAAAAGACGTCCATGACGGCGGTGATATTACAATCACAGAAGCGCGAGAAGAATCAGGAGCTGAAGCAGAAGTCTTGCTCCTAGCGGATACAAGATTTTGGCTGGTATCTAGATCCTTTGCCAAAAGTTTGAGTATTCCGGCCGAGCTTGGAGTCCTAGAAGAGAATCAGAGGTGCTCCGTGAAGCCGCACAGCTTAGTAGTACGCTCATGCAGTGCCCATTGCTATCCAACCAATATCTAGGTCCCACCGGTTGGAGACACTTTCATTGTAGACAGCTTCTGCTACATCCTGCGGACTTCCGCCGCATCCTCGTTGATGAAGCCCAAGATGCAGATGTCATGGAGTCGATTTATGCAACGACACTGTCCGGTTAATTACCGGACAGCATCTCCAAGCTGATTCGCTCCTGAGAGCGGACGGTGAACATTTCATTTGCCGTGAGACCCTGTTGGGTTGTCCGGACCGACCACGCTTCTGTGGTCTTCCGCATCATATTTTCCACCGTAGATAAGAGTAGGGACTTTGATCTTGCCTGTCTGATCGATCCACCTCAAGTGTTAGTCTAGAATGGCCTAGAATCCCATACCGTCTGTTACCAACTTGATAAAGATAGCATGTTTGACATCAATGATGACCCTCCCGGATAAGCGACGTAGGGTAGCACCTACACTTGACCCACAACATGCAGGTTTCTAGACCACCAGGCAACGTTGTGCAACAAGGGATTCAAAGTTTCAGAATCTTCTACTGCTGGCTGAGAAAGCACTGAGGTGGACCTGACTCCAGACTGACGAACCTGAGAGCTGAATCCAACCTCGAGGCACTTTGCGTTGCTCGGCGACTCTGCACATGGCCCTTACCATCATTGTATGCCTACCGTTCGTTTTTGAAATGGTCTCTTTGTTTCAATCAGAGGCTGTCTGTCTGTTTGACAAGTGCTCAAGGCGCAGCAAGGGACTTGAAAGGAGCCATGTCCTCTCTTGCATCCTCTCAGAATGAAGTCACTTTACAACTGCCCTCAATTTCGCGCCTATACGCCTCACTCCGCCAACCTCGGACTCGCCGTACAAAGCAATGGAGCCTTCATATGCATGGCATTCGTCAATTGCCCAATGGAACCGCACTAAAAAGAGCACGATCGTGTGTTTCAAGAGGAAAAGGTAGGACGAGGATTCCCCCTATCCTTCTTGGGCTGATCCGGACTTTCAAAAGTCAATATAAGGCTTCGAAATCAAAGCAGATACAGACAAGATTTGGCAGAGATCTTGTGAGAATGGTTATGATACATGGTGTATTATTGGAGATGGAAGAGCAAAAAGAAACGCAGGGAAAGGAGACTGGATTGTTATGATAATAAGTTAGTTGTAGCTTGTACATTCTGAATCCGATCACAACCTACATGCAAAGACCCTCTCTACCTTACCTTACACATTGTTCGTACCGCTCCATTACTTTCGTATGCAATCAGACCACACTCTTATCTCCCATAAACTAATCATAAGAGGCTTTCCTTTGGTAGGAAGACGGCCAACAAAGCACATGTCAGCTCCCGACCGTCTCTTTCATCCTTGGAACTACCCACGCCACCAGAATCTATTCGTACCACCAAATAACATTCAAATGAACTATATGAATCAAATCGATCTCATAAATCCGACTTGATAGATTCTATCATTCAACATGACTAGCTTCTCACATCGTCAGAGCATTCCAGCAATGTGGGCCTGTTTGAATGTCACTCTTCGATGTTAGTGGCTGAGCCTGATGCTGCAGGGAACCACCAGAGTCTTGCTCTTATAGTCTTTTCCAGTATCCCTGCCTGCGTGACGGACCAGCCAACCGCAACACTAGTCCTTCCAAGACTGGGCCAGCAGCAGTATTGAATGGTTCTCTTCAGCGCCAAATCTGACATTCGGGTGGAACACTCCACATCATAGCTCATAATACGCACTTGAAGGCCGGGGATTCGCCAGCAATCACGAGATGGAGATGTGGTCCCATAGGAAAAGCTAGAGAACGCGTAGCACTATGAGACTTCACCCAGAGAGATTCTGCGAGACCATACCAAATGGCAGAGTGGAAACTTGGAAGAAACTTGCCAAATCCCCGGGTCCAGGTTTCCTTCAATCTTCGTGCCTAGTTTTGAGTTGGGCTTGACACTCTGACCTTCGATTTCAACCCAGTTGGAAACTGTTAAAGTCGCTGCTGCCTCTTGGGGGCTTTTGGAATTGACTGCATCGATTTCAAGAATTTAGATTGAGAAGTCTGCAGATGAAGTTCTGTCCAGCGTCGTTACATGAGGCAATGCATCGAAAGAAATCGAGAATCAAGAAATGATAAACGACAAACGGTCTTCGGAAAAAGCGTGGCTATGAACTGCCCCAAGGCTTTAGGTTTGACTGTATTTCCAAACGTAACGTTGAGTGAGTTTTCCTATGAGGCTAAGACTAAAGATATCCCAAGCGTCATATATCTTTCGTCGCTCATTACAGGCTACAACATTATTTACGTGGTGTCAGACCACGCCTCAGCCTCAATACCTTCGCTTAAAGCTTGGCGTTGGTGATTTTAACGTACCAACCTCCCTATTCACGATTCCTCCAATATACAGCGATGGACCGAAGTCTGATCGCGTGTTCCCAGTCGCGGCGTAAAGATCCCGATATTGTTCATGCGTCTTATAGATTGTCAATGCCTGGGCAACGTCTACGCCGCGGCATAGAGTTCCTTTTCGATCGCCTGCAGGCCGCCACCAATTACACCAATACGAGGTATCACCCTGTGATTATATAGCCCCCAAGCCACTGATCATTGAGGTCTTAAGCCGAACACCAATTTCTTCTCACGTTCTTGCGTGTGCTTCTTTTCTTCACGACTCAGTCTTCTGCTGCTTTGCCACCCATTCGCTCCCGCCTCTAACGTCATCCACCATGCTATCGCTCGTTCCACTTCTGCTTTCCCTCTCTCTCCCCTTTGTCCATGCTGCCTCAGGACAAGGCGAAATTAGTCTTTGGAGCGACAACGACTGCGGCTCTGGCCTCACCACGAGTTTTGGTGAAAGGGACCCGGTAGCTCTCAACTACACCCTTAGCACCGATGTCTGCGGCACTCCTGGCGCCGCTACCCACAGTTACCAAGTCCTTCGGCGCCCAACCTGCCCCAACGGAAACCTTGCCGCCTTTGCCTTCTATCACGGCGCTGGATGCAAGAGCGAGGGATTCGGTCCGGCGCTCAACAGTGTCGACAATGGATCCGGACGCCTCGATGGTGAATGCCTAGCTCTTGTGGAGTTTAATTCCCTGGCGTTTCTGTGCGCTGGACTTGGCACGACAGGCGGCGATGGAAGCTCGAGTGCCGCCTCTGCCTCCAATTCTCCTTCATCGACGGCCGTCGCTTCGAGCATCACTTTTTCAGCCTCGGCTACACCTATTGCTCCAAGCGCAAGCATGACTTCTCCATTATATACCGCCCCAATTGGGTCCAGCCTCTCAGGTATGGTTTCTATCAACACTGCTTCAGGCGGAAGTGCACCCTCTGCTTCACGCACGTTTCCCGCTACACCGTCGGCTTCGAGCTTCACCGGTTCTGCATCCAGGTTTAAGGGATCAGCTGCTTCAGTTGCTGGCGTTATTATTGTTCTTGGAGGAGCGGTTTTGCTTTAATTGCCCGCGTCCAAAGCTTATGTGAGGATGATCATAGCCCAGAGTTGGTGTATGTGGCAGGCCAAATTGGACAGGTCCTGGTGTTGGCTAGTGTGTTTGGATATATGGTAATGTCGGGGTATCCAGTATTGTTGGCAACTCTGCGTTATCTTGATAATTCAGCTTGTTAAATACTCATACTACTGCCTGCCATGCAGAAGCTTTGGCAAAGGCTTTTCAAGCCGTATTCTGGTGGACTCGGTCATCGTAGCTTACCTGTGACCATGTTGTCGTGCAGGTAGTTAAGAACTAGTCGTTGGGCCTTCTTTCGTGTTCGTTGTTTATATTTATTCAAGTGCGCATTTCTCGATGAGTCGCATTTGGCGTTGCTGAACTTCGCTTTGCTCTAGCAGCAGCAGTGCCATTTGAAGGATGACCTCTTGACGATCTTGCAAGCCATTGTATTAGAACGTCCAGTCATCCTTTAAAGGGCTTCACACTGGTTTCTATGAAGACTGCATTGTCTCGAAGTATGGTCTACTTCTAAAAGTCGCAAAGCTAATATATGCTTTTAGATCCAGAGCGGAAAATGTTCCGCCTCCGCGATGCACCGACGCACCGACGCACCGACGCACCACGCTAGTTATAATACTGAACGTTAGGCTTTACTTTCTAAACACTAGTACTCATTAGGCTGTAGCTATACTCCGTGGAGCTAGAGTGGTGTATCGCTAAGGTTGGTGCATTGCAGGGTAAACAAGAGTACTACTAGCGTCCCTTGCTCTGAACATTCGGCTGAGAATTCAAACAGCACGATCAGAAGTAAGCTTAACCAATTGCATCGAAATTTCAGTCGACGTCGAAAGGTGTCATACTAGGATTGTCATTAGCAGATGATACGCAGCACTGAAGTCACAAGGAATATTAGGTAGTTGATCTATTTCGTTGAAGCAACTGACCAGTAAACGTATAGCTATCCTAGCCGAGTGGACTGTACACGTCGAGCTCTTTCTTGTGCTTTGAGTATTCTAGCATTTTCTACCGGAAATATCGCTATTTGACGAGAATATATACAAGCTTGTAGGATTGGTCCTGTCGGAAAGCTACTTGAGTCAATCTTCGTCTCTGTTTGCAAGAAGCTTTATCGTTTTCAAGGACAAAACACTACAACATTCAAGGCCGCCATAGCCAGGGTTTCCTACTTCTTTGTTTGCACAGCTAGAAGTATCGACAAGGCCCGGTATGAGTTACGTCAGTTTTCGAACTATGTTTACAATCATCGATTCCGTTACAAGACCATCTGTAGAAGGAGGCCTTTGGCGGCAAATGAAGTCACAGGTGAAGGTCGAAGCTGACGTCTCTAAAACCACGATCCTACCAATAGAAGTCCGGCAGCTGCATATGACTGCAGTATCAGAGAGGGTAGGGAACGCGCCTTTGTATACCTCCAAAGACCCACCAGCTAGCTCAGACAGTGTCCCAAGATATGATCACCACTCTGCCACGGACATTACTGGTAAAAACTGTGAGATGCAGGTCTCCCTGTGGTATATACTTTCGATATGTGTCTTCAGTCCGCTAAAGGTACTCTCCTATACTGGGGAAGCAGTCTTACCTTGTCTCTAATACTATGGAGAGTATAGTATAACGACTAGCATATCTAAAGTCATTCTAGCTCGATTGAAGCCGAGCGTGACCATTACTGAATTACTTTATGCGCTTTCCGAAACCCTCACAGTCAAATACGCTATGAGCGGAAGCAATTTCTTTGCCTTCAAGCAGGTCGAGCTTATCTCTAGCTACTCCGTACATTGATCAATAAAGATGACCTTCAGGGTTATCGACACATATGCTTTCGTTACCACATTGATGACACTGTGAAGAGATTGGTGTACCTTGGTCCATGCTCGACACTGGAACCGTTTTAGTCAAAAGATGAAGTTATTCAAAGGAGCCTTCGGACGTTCGGAGACGCTTGAAACCTTGAGACACTTCCATCTTCGGTGTCTTGGCGGGAGGGGTTTTCCTACCAAGTCCTTTCCTTGGGCATCAAGCCGTGTGTTTTCTTCTCCTGAGCTCGTGTTTCACGCTCGTTGATTGACAAAACGACTGGAGTCGCATGGAAACATCTCTCATATCTCCTTGTCTTGCGCGTCTGTTCAGGCCTCAACAACTACAGACACGGTACAAGTCAGAGATTTTTCCTTGATCTCGAGCGCCAGTGAGTTTCTTCAAATTACTCGCATTTGACCTCTAAGGAGAGAATGACACTAAACAAATCGGCACAAGGATTATTCGCACGGTTAGCGCTAGGTAACGTGCCGCTAAAGGTTTCATCCTCGACAACACAGCCAATCAACCTTCTCCATCGCTGGTTCACGCGATTGATCTCATTTCGCAGTCACACGCGAAATTAAGGATTCACAGTCTTACCGCCCCAAAAAGCTTCACGTTGCACATGGACATGGGGCCACAATGCCCATGTTCATGCTGTCCTGCAAGATTGCGTAATTAGCTGCTCTGTGGGGTGAGAGCCCCATGAGTGAGGCCCCTATCATCCATAGTAGTGGTTAGGGCTACAGTAGCTGCTCGTCAAGATGCCCTACACTTCCCGTTTCATTTGATTCTCGTCTTCTACCTCCCTGCCGCCCTGCCACCCTCTTGCTTCCCTTCTTGCGCAAACAAAAGAACACGCTCCTTTCGACATCTTTGTCGTCCACTCTTTGTTGTTACTCCGTCGATGTTGACAATAACACACTCTTTATGTGAAGATCTCATTCATTGTTGAGTTAAGCTTAGATCACAATTACTTGCCATTGTTTTGTTTACACATCACACTATCTCTTGCACATTCTATCTTTAGCTATACAGTCGCACAAAGAACACTTCAACCACACCGTGGTGCAAGCAATATCGCAACATCGGCGCCGATAGCAAAAAGACACCGCTCCCCCAAAGCAGAAGTTATCGCGCACATCAGTTGCAGCATTGTATCTTGCCTCGCTTAAAGCACTATCGATATTGCCTTGACCAACATCGCGCACACGACTATCATTTACCATATCTCTAGCGAACGGAACTCCCACCTAACGCTCACAATGCATATCTCCTACCTCATTCTCACCGCCCTGGCCGTTCTGGCCACGGCCATTCCAACAACAACCGTTACCTCAACCCTCAGCTCCACCTCCACCTACACCACAACAATCATCTCCACCCTCGCCTCCACCACCATGACTGAGACTTCCACCTTCCCCGTCATACCCTCCGAGAAACCTACCCCACCCACCCCCTCACCATCTGCCTCCTCAATTCCCATCTCGTCAATGTCCAGCTCCTCACCCTCGGCCTCGCCCATCTTCTCGTCCGCACCAAGTACCGCGCCTTACGCTAGTACCTCTATTATCGCGACAACGACTATTGCGCCCTTCGGCAGTGGCACTGGCGCGCCGAGCGGTAGTGCGCCGGGAGGTACAGGGGTAGCGCCAAAGCCGAGTCCTTTCGTCGCAGCGGCGGTGGGGCGCTCGGGTAGCGCTGTGGGTGTCATGGCTGGGTTCGGAGCAGTAGTGGTGATTGGTGCGCTGATGTAGTAACGGGGGATAGGGGAAGCGGGGAAGACCAAGGAGGGAAGTGGATAGAGCTTGCTGGACGCTCTATCGTCTGTATACGTTCATCTCTGCTGTTCTGCCAAGGGGAGGCGAGGGGAGGGGAAAGAACGTGGGCTGGCCTTTTGACAATCCTCTACTTTCGTGTTCAAAACTTTCGGTTTTATTCTTGTGGAGTTTTTGTCGGAGCCGGGGTGGGTTGGAGACTTTGTGTCCTTGTCCTCGATGGAGAGAGCAGGAGCTGAGCTTCACAGTGGTGATACCCGATGAAATGTGATTGTCCTTGTCCGGGGGACTCGCGCGCGCTACACACTGTGCTTTTCTTTTGTCTGAGAGGGGGGATTGATGGTGATGCGATTACGTATTTGATTTGCAAGATGATCTTATGCTTGTTCTTTGTAGTTTTAGTAGCAGTGGAGATGGTTGAAGAACAATGTTAAGATCCTATTCCCGTGACCGGTTTAGGTCGAGATTTAATTGCAAAACTCTTAGGCGCCAGCACGATAACAGTATATTCAACGTGTGATGTCCGGATGTGAATGGCTTGATGTTCTTTACATCTCATATCTGCCTAAGTAGTTTCCTGACCAACTTCCCCTGCTCCTCCAACCCCAGCCCATCCCGATCCGTCCCCTGCAACGCTCTCCCAACCAGCAGCGTCTCCCTAACCCCCTTCGACTTCACCCACACCTTCCCATTCCTCCCCACCGCAATCTCAAAAGCCACCTTCTCCGCAATCTCCTCCAACACCACAATCCCCCCGTCCTCTTTCTGCCTGCTAAGCAACAGCCTCCTCGCCATACCCAAACTCACATCGAACACCATCCCGCCTTTCAGTTCGCCCATGCCTTCGCTTTTCCCCGTAGAGGGGTTGTAACATACGATTTCCGGGTCCAGATGTTTGGACACGGATGAGACCTTGGCGTAAATCAGGCTGCCGGCGCTGAGTTGGGGACGGGTTTTTTTGGTGGCGCCTTCGAAGGCGAGTTGGGGGATTTGGGCGAGGGTTGTGTGGGGGGTGATGGCGCAGTGGTAGAAGTCGGTGGAGGAGTGGTGGACTGTTGCGAGGATAAGGTCATTGGGTTGGGGGATGTACTGTTTTGATGTGGGTGTTCAGCAAGAGAAATGGTTAGATTGTATACGGTCTAGTCATTGTACCCTACCGCTGTTGTTTTCAACCCATATAGCATTCTTCTTGTGATCTACACTCAGAGCTCCAGCAAGCGTCGGGGTGATTGTTGAGGGAGGCACATGGCGCAAGCCAGGGCCTAGCTTGAGCGATATGGAAGGGTTCGATGGAACGGGAAGGACATCTGGAGAGATGACCTCGCCAGGCAGTACCAGCGTCGCCATTGTTGTAGGGGAGTAGAAGGGAACTAGAAGCCTGTCATTAATAAAGGCAAACGGCTGCAGCCCTAGCCGAGAAGTCAAAGATTCCTCCCGCAGCTAGCAAAATTTCGCGATTGTTCATCTTGACATCGCGAGATTGAGAGTTTCGCAGAAACACAAGATACAATGTCACGGTGACGGATAACTGACTTGTATATTGACAGAACAGGAAAATCCCCGAGCACAGCCAAGATGAGTGCTGAGGAGAGCGGGGCGTCTCCGGGTGTGACTTTCGCCATTGGAATCTCCTTTGGAAATTCCAACAGCTCAATCGCATACACGACTGGGGAAGGGAAAGCAGAAGTTATAGCGAATGAAGAAGGAGATCGCCATATTCCCTCAATATTATCCTACATTGAAGGAGAAGAGTATCATGGTACACAGGCAAAGTCGCAATTGGTCCGCAACAGTAAAAACACGGTTGCATACTTCAGAGACTACTTGGGCAAAAGGTATGAAAATAGTGTGGCATATCGTGCTTCTGTTGCTGACAGCACTTCTAGCTTTGACTCGATAGACCCGACTCCATGCCATGCATCCGCACATCCCCAGAAAGAGGGTTCTACTGTCGCTTTCTCGATACATGACACCGAGTCAGAAACACCAAATACAGTCGGTGTACCCGAGATAACTACTCGCCACATTCGCAGACTAGCATCCTCAGCGGCAGGATTTCTTGGCAAGAAGGTCAATGCTGCAGTGATAACAGTACCAACGGACTTCTCCAATGACCAAAAGGAGGCTTTGAGCAAGGCAAGCAAAGCTGCAGGAATCGATGTACTGCAATTTATTTCAGAACCTACGGCAGCGGTACTTGCGTACGATGCTCGACCAGAGGCAAAGTTGTCGGATAAGATAATTGTGGTAGCGGACTTGGGTGGGACAAGATCAGATATTGCGGTTATTGCGTCAAGAGGGGGAATATACAGCATACTTTCCACCGCTCATGATTACGAGACTGGAGGAGCCCAGCTAGATCAGGTGCTCATTGACCACTTTGCGAAAGAATTCATCAAGAAAAATAAGACGGACCCACGGGAGAATCAAAAGAGTCTGGCAAAGCTGAAATTGGAAGCCGAAGCAACGAAAAAGGCGTTGAGCATAGGTGCGAATGCGAGCTTTAGCGCGGAGAGTCTTGCAGATGGGATAGATTTCACCTCTACGATCAATAGGTTGAGGTACGAGACGCTCGCCAATAAGGTATTCGGGAGCTTTAGCCGTCTAATTGAGGAAGCGGTTCGAAAAGCGGACTTGGACATTCTAGATATTGACGAGGTACTCCCTTTTGAAATCTTCTTGGAGATTCAAAGAGTTTTGCTTACTCAAACTATAGGTTATCATGTCTGGCGGAACCTCCCACACTCCCAAAATCGCCCGCATCCTCATATCCCTCTTTGCTCCTAATACCAGCATTCTCTCCCCTTCTACCACTTCTACAGCGCTCGATCCATCCTCCCTCGCGGCCCGTGGCGCCGCCATACAAGCTTCGCTAATCCAAGAGTTCGAAAAAGAAGATATCCAGCAATCCACGCATCCGATGGTCACCGTCACACCTCATCTACGCCACGCTATTGGAGTGCTCGTCATTAGCGAGAACGTCGAGAGAGGTGCATTCAAGAGTTTGCTAGAAGTGGAGACTGCGGTGCCAGCAAGGAGAGCCGGCGTATTCGCAACGCCGAAAGAGGGCGGAGATGTGATCATTAAGGTGTGTGAGGGTACACGAGAAATTAAAGTTTTCAAAGCGCCGCAGAAACCGAAAACCAACGGAAAAGCCCAAGACGATGATTCTGATCTTGACGATAGCGAGGATGAAGAAGAGGAGAGACGGGAAAAGGTGTGGAAGGTCGGGAAAGTGCTCGCTGAGACTGCGGTCAGAGGGGTCAAGAAAGGAGGCAAAGTCGAAGTCACAGTAAACGTAGGAGAGAATCTAGGAGTGCAGATTACGGCGAGAGAAGTCGGTGGGAAAGGGGGTGTGAGAGGGAATCTAGATAAGCCGGCAGTGGTAGAGAATGGGTCCGCGTAGATGGTGTAAGTTTGATTGGGCACTTGAAGGCTGTGATAGACTAGGAGCTGCATTGAAGGCTGGTTATGTTTAGATGGGACGATATACATGACCCTTTCTTTATTTCTCTCCGAGATAGCTCCATTACTCTTGATGGTTACCTGAGTCAAAACAATGAAGACTAGACTCAGACGTAACCTACAACAGATCCTGTAGCATTGCCATTTTTTCGGATTTCTGGGATATCTCAGTTCTTCATAGCTTTCGTTTCTGTTTCGATGCGTTTTTGTGGGTTTTGGATGGTGGTTTGGGAAGTAGGTAGATTTATCTGATACTGATGGGTTCGGGATTTGATCTAGGGGAACTGCGTAAATATAAGGAAGAAATGGGGATTTGGGATAAAGTGCAGACAGTTCGAACTACATATGCAATTGCATTACGCTCATCAAAACCCCTATCAAACCCCCCCAAGCCAACTTCAGTACTAGCGCAACCCTAGGGCCCAAACCCTCCCCCACTAAATCCAAAGTTCCCTAGCGTCATCTTCTCACTAACCGAACATCAACTTCGAATCATCCACACGACACCTCTACCAGCGAACTTTTCATCCTCGCCCACATCCCACAACCCATCTGACGCTCAGTCAAGTATCTAAAAGCATCGAATACAACTTCACATTCGTCAAGATGGTAAATCTAGCCTTCTTCGCAGCTCGTGGGAGCTTTGAGCGTGTGGCAAAAAGTAGTCCAGGTGTTGATAGAGTTTGTGACAGGTTCTCGCAGTCGATCTCCTAAACCCAACGCCGGCGGCTGAAGCGCGGAAGCATAAGCTCAAGGTTCGTTTCTTTCCTCCCATCCCCTCCTCCACCCTCCAACCCCCCATCTCCCCCTCGCTAACCCTTTAACTCCTTCTAGACCCTCGTCCCCGCCCCCCGCTCCTTCTTCATGGATGTCAAATGCCCCGGCTGCTTCACCATCACTACCGTCTTTTCGCACGCCCAAACCGTCGTCATCTGCGGCGGCTGCAGCACCGTGCTATGCCAGCCCACGGGCGGAAAAGCGAGACTGACGGAGGGGTGTTCGTTTAGGCGGAAGTAGATGGGAGTGGAGTTAGGGGGAAGAGGGGGTAGAATAGAAGATGGCGTTTTTTCTTGTTGGCGGGGGTTGGCCGGATATTCTGCTGATGCATGTGGAGGGGAGGTTGTAGAAAATATTTGTGAGGGGGAATTTGGAGGGAGGGGAGGTGGGGGAGGGGTGGTTGGTGTGGGTTGCGAAAGGAGGAGAGACAAGTGCGCGGCATCTGAATGGGATATTGCAAGACAATGGCACCTCTTCGTCTCGAGAGAACGATCAATCCATCAAGCACCATCCTGCCACTTCCGCCTATACTACTCTTGTGCTAAATGTGCTATACACGCAGACTTACATCATCCCCCCTTCATCCTACCACAGAGGATTTGTTATTCATGACGAATTTCAACCAGGCCAAAAGACTACAACTAACTCCACTTCTTTCAAATTCTGCACACCTCGGGGGGTGGATCAGACTGGATGCATGGAGGTAGGCACGAGCGAAAGAATCTACTCAGCGACAAAACCCACACACACACGCCAACACAGTCATCTACACCGACCGACCATCAGAAGAAACATCCTCGGGAAAAACCCTCATCCCCTCTTCCACGCACTCTTCCCACACCACCCTCCAATCAAGTGTCTCCCCCCCACCTCTCTCTCCCATCCTTTCATCGCAAACACCACCCCTTTTTCACATATCTCTTCTACTACTAACCGTTCACAACTTTTTCAAAATATCCGTCAAATCTTCCAGGTTTGACTGTTTTTGTGTTATTTGCAGATTTGGATAGATGGTGGTTTTTGGGGGTCGTGGATTGGGTCGTGATGGTTTGAAGGTGGGGATTTGATGGGGTTGGTGGGGGGGTGTGGTTGGGGATGTGGGGAGGGAAGGGGAAGGGGAAAGGCTTTTTGAGGGTTTGGGGGGTTTATAAAGGGTTGGAGAGGGGTATGTATGTATTCTCGTTAGAGTGATATTATTACTTGAGTAATCTGTTTGTTTTTTTTTGTTTTTTTCTGGGGACGGTTGGGGAGCAGCTGCCTACATGACGTGCTGCATTAGAATTCGATCTGATGGCTAGTTCGACTGTGAATTTTTGTCCCTTGTATCGCTTCCTGTTATATGGATGGAGTCGTTTCTCCCTGCTTCTCGTGTCATGGTCCGAACTTTTCTCATGTGTTTCGATTGTTTTTTACTCTCTACTTCAATGTCTAACTTGCTGTTCTCGTTGTCACATGTCCCTGTCCTTGGTCGTTCGTTGTCTTGCTCTTTTTCTCAACTTCCTTCGACTTCCTCGAAGTTGTGCCTTTTTTCTTTCTGGCTCTAAAGTTATTTATTCTTTATCTTCAAGAGCGAGGAAGCGAGGGGGAGAAATGAAGGGGCTGTGGGGGGGGGGACACGGCGTCGTCATCACACTCATCTCCCACCTATTATCTTCCGTGATTTGTGATTTCTTCAACTTCTCTATATTCTTGGCTTCAGCTCTTTCCTCATCACTTGGATAGAATCGGATCACCTAAATCCAGATTCGACAAAAGATCTAGGTATACGTAGAAAGTAAGGAATGTCCGTATAAAAGAAGGGCGCTTGTTATTAAATAAGAAAAATGGGTCGTTAAAATAACCAATTACAAACTCAACGACAACACCCTCATCCCCGCTAATAAAACAGATACCCCCCCTTAGCTCAACAATCAACACACAATCATCCATTCACCAATCCGAAGTCCTGTATCCTCCATTGCAGGAGCGCCGAAGCAATGGAGGAGGTCTGGTTCGCCAGGGCCGCCGCCCAGGAGATTTGTAGGAGAGAGGAGGTTGAGAAAGTGATTGCAGTAGGAGAGAATTGATGTTGTAGCGAGAACGAAGCCTCGTGGGGGTTATGGTGAAGGGAGGGAGGGGAAGGCTTGGCAGAGGATGTTAGGGTATAAGTGAATGGATTGGTGGATACGTGGATGGGGGCGAGAGTTTGCGGGGAGAAGGTTTAGGAAAGTTTGGGAAGGGGAGTGTAGGGGGGGGGATGGGTAAGTCGGCCTCTCGACCACGACCCCTTTGTACCGAAGATATGTGGATGCTAGGGTGAGGGGTTATGGTATGTTGAGTTGAGGGTTATTATGGGGGGGTCTGGAGGTTGAAAGATGAGTAGGTAGGATAAGGGGATGATGTTGTGGATGGTTGGGGTTGGGATCATCAATCCAAATCCCCGAAATAAACCTATCCTTCTTGGTGATCATACGGTTAGGGTCCGAGGACTGGCTTTGCTCTATTGAGATACCACGAGGATCTGGACTTGAGGGTAACTGATTAGATTTGTGAAACGTCGATGCTGGATGAGTGGGGTTAATTTGGGTTTCGATATCGATGACACAGCTCAGGGAGCCATACGTCCGCTCAAATGCAAGGGTTTGGGAAAATGAATGTGATTATACTCCCCTTTCCTGTTGAAGCCTCTAGCGGAACGGATATGGTGATGGATCTAGTATTGTGCGGTGGTGGTGAAGTGCGTGATAGGGGGTATTGCTGGCATGTAGAATGAATGGAGGAGTTGGTTTCTGAGAAGGGTATGAGGGTATTTGAGGATTTTTTCGGGAGGGCTAAGGGGGCGGGGCTTGGTGGTGACGATGGTGACGATGGTGGTGAGGATGGGGACGGGGATGGACGGAAGGCGGGTGTGGAGGGTGTGGACATATTTGCTTCATGTCTGCGCAGAAATTGAAGTCGTACCCCGTAAAGCGTTTTCAAACCCTCAAATGCCTGATTGATGACTGTCAGTGAGGAACACTAGAGTAAGGAGAGAAGATGGGCTGGGACCAGGGCGAAATATTTATTCCTGCCCCTCATGATACTAAATAGTCATGGAGGCTTTCCCACCCATGCATCATCTACTCTGTAGAGTCTAGACAGAGAGAGAGAGCTAGTTCATGGCGCTAGAGAACCGCTTCTGGGGTTTCTGCAAGTCTGGGAAGTCGTTATGGGGTCTTAGAAGGTGCAAGGGTTTGTTTATACACGGTTAGCATCAAATTGAAGTTCATCAAGTACTCCTCTTTTCCAACAGTACAGTCTTTCATACTTGTTTCCGTGTTCAACTCTTTGAAGTCAGACACGCTTGTCTGCGTGATTACCCGAGCATCCAGGGAAGGCTGGGTACAGAGAAAAGTGGGAACGCTGACTAGCTTGTACCGGTTTAGCACTTGCAGGTCAATCATAGGTTGAAGGCACCAAAGACCAGAAGACAGAGGAGGCTGTAGAAAACACTTGAAGCTTCTGCTTGGGCTGCTTTGCTAAGAAGTGATGGTGCAAGCACGAAGCAAGGCAGCACGTCGAATGCTGACGCCAGGGGCGGAATGAGTCTACCTAAGATAGCTAACATTATTGGCAGTCTATGTCAATCTCTATAGGGTAACAAAGATGACTCTGGATCAGCTGACCCGTATGGATTACTACTGGTAAATGTTCCAAGGCCAATAGCGAGACATGATGTGATCTGCTGGCTTTCGAGCTTCAAAATGATGTTCTTGAAAAGCTCGATGTGGTATGCACGATGCACGGATTCCTTCCAGCGGCGATTGAAAGATTCATAGCTCCACAGCGCCAACTCCAGGTTCATCCCCCAAGGGATATCCACCGGCTGATAATCTGGCTCGTATCTCTTCATAGTGATCCCGTTGATGTGCTTGTTGAAATATGCCATACATACCTGAATAGGATTGTTCCAAAGTGTGTTCACATTTTGGCCGATTCGTAAACCAATAGTGCTGGATTATTTAGCTATCTCCCGTTTTTCTTGAATGGGATCTGGTGGCTGCTGCAACAGGGGATAGAACAGCCTTGACCGACCTGGTTGGGCTGGGTTCTGGCGTGTACCGCTTGTGGGCGTTAATCCTGTAGGCGTGCCGTTGGTGCCCTTGGAAGAGGCGAAGCCACCTGAGTTGGGATTAATCCTGCTTCAACAGGCAAGATTCTCCACCACCCATGTGTTGTTGCTGTTATTATTTTTGGCATGAACAACGTCATTCAACCGAAGGCTAGGCGAACAGCAGGAAGCGGAGAGAACGGCAAGTTTCCATGGCTGGAATTTGATTATTGCTTTTGCGGCGACAATCAAGGGGGAGTAAGTGGCGTTGTATTGAGAAGCTGTCATAATATCGAGTATCAGCCCCTGGAAAAGTAAATCTTGACGGAATGGGGAAATTAAAGCGGGCCAGAGCTATGTGAAATGGCTATGGTAACCGGCTAGACTTTACCTCGTGCAGAATCAAACCTGGAATGCAAGTAGTCTTGGCTATGTCATGCAGTGTATCCGTGGGAGCTGGTTGTTCCACTATTATCAGGACTTTCGAATACCGCAAGTTCGCAGGTCTTGTAAGGATTGGAAACTGGATACACCGACAACACAAGAAGAACTGCCGCAGTCTTTGGCATGCTTCAAGTCGACGAGTACTTTGCTGTAAAGTAGAGTATGACTGGGGACGAACTTGCTTGGAGTGGTCAGACAAGGCCTCATTTGGGTTGATTGCTGAAGAAGACTTAAGACAAACAGACAATTGGATTTTCATGCCAGAGGGCAGGAATCTAAGACTATCAATGCTCATCCTCGTTGAAGGATTGTCTTGAGGGGCTTGGGAAGCGACACTGTATACGGTGATCTTGCATACGGTCTCAGCTAGAGGATCGTAATTATACGTCGTATTGAAAATTGAAAATTCACATAGTTAGGGCTTCAACTCGCTTAGACACTGCAGGTGTCCCTGCACATACAGGAAATTCTGAGAACACACTGATTCCTCTTCAGCCCGTGAACATAATTGTAGAAGAGTAGACTAGACAGTAGGAAAGTGAAGGCATGATGGGGAGGGGAAAATATGTGAAACAGAAATAGCACCGTAATCCGTATTTTTCCTCTAAAGTGGTTTCCGCAGGATGGCCCCTCGCCTCTGGTTGATCCTGCACTGAGCACGACATCAACATCCACCTTCCATCCAAGCATCCTCAGCATAAATGATAGCCTACTTCAAAAGATCTTGATGCAGAGATAGGAGCTGGTACAGTAACAGTAACGGATGCTGCTCCTAGGGATGGGATCGGCTCGACCGGTAAGGCACCCACACCAAGAGGCTTACCCGGCTTCCCAGCTCAACAGCTCTAGATGATCTTGTGGTAGCTGAAAGGAGTAGTACGACACCGCGAGCCAGATCCTTCTAGATAAACCCGACTCACATTCAGCATGCGGTAGAAAGCTCACTGCTAGCAAGACTGTCCAGCTCGTCGCCAAGCTGAAGCTATAGCCAGTAAGCAAACAATCTCCTACCCGTAAAGAAATCTTCATAATAACCTTTCCAGGACATCTTGATGGTACCTACCTCTTAGCTAATGAACGTGCTAAAGCAATTTTCGCTGCTGAACCACATACTCACTCATCGTAAGCAAGGCAAGGAAGATCAAGCCAACGCTTGGTCCCATCACTACAACAAGGCGAGAGTAATCAAGCATCATCATCAGCAGGGCATCTTTCGTTCATTGAGACCCTCTACAGTCTACTGAACAGCTGCCTTCTCTCGGGAGACTTGAAAACCCTTTGAGGAAGCAGGAAAAACATGACTAACATATCAGAAGACGATATTGATCTTTTCATTTCATACCCAGAACCATAACCAAGCTTTGCTTGTGCTGCCATGGCGCTTGAGAACTCCTAGGATCAAATCGATTCGAACGTTTAATAGCCTCCTTTCATGAGCGGCTTGCAAGTTTCAGAGCCTTTCGCCCGGCGCCATCTGGAAAGAAATCAGCAACTACACTTTTCAAAAACTTTAAGAAAGGTGACAGTACCAAAGAACATGAGCTGCACCGTTCCTTTCAGCCTCCAAATAGCCCTGGCTCTAGAATTCGATCACGGTATCTCTCAAGTATAATCTGAGCGCGGATGGCATTCTCGCCTGCTATTACTTCGAATGCCGCACGACTAGGAAACTCATCAAGACCAGCACAAGGAATTCTAGCCATAGTTTTTGAAGTTGGAGTACCTCCTTGGCTTCCAATTAAAAGTCTTTCGTCAAGCCATGCTATCGCTTTGGGGCGTCGGCATCCGAAATCTGGTATGACGAAGAGGTGCACCTACTCATCAAGGCAGCTTTGCTGACTTAAAGGTCTTGGAAGCGAACGAGACTTGAAGGAGATAAAACATCTTTGAAAGTAGAGAACTAGATGAGCCTGTTGCAAGACTCAACATGACGAAATCAACGTCGGCACCCGTGGAGTCAGGAGTGTCTTAGCGGATCAAAGCGTCCGCTAGATGCCATCAATGTACGACAAAAACATGTTCTGATCCTTACCGCAGCGTCCGCCTTCACCAACTCACATCAATGAGCCAGCTTGACAGGGGTTTATCGGCAAGCGGAGTGAGCCTCTAAGGATAGCCGAGATTGCGCAGCAGCCATACTGGTTCTTCCAATGTACCTTTCAGGAACCCCTCGAGAAGCAGAATGACCGACCTCTAGGCTCAGATGAAGATCCCTTACCAACCACCAGCCTTGGCCAATGATAGAGGACTAACGGTTCGGGAACGCCAGGTTCAGAAAGAAAATATACTGAACCTTCATCAGAGCTTCGACATCCGCAATAGCTTTCCCCATATCCAATATCCCTATCCGACATGCCGGATGGCCTCCACCACCTCGCAAGAACGAATGCGTCAACAGCAGCGTTTGCAGCAGAACAAATAGAGGGGAGGGAGAATGAGAAGAAGATTCGGTACTGTTGCAGCACTGATGGTAGCCTCAATGGCACCCAGTCATCTCCGAACCAGGCAATCCCCAGAATCTCGTGACAAGAGAGTTGTGCTGTTCCCTCACGTCTCCCTGCCCATTCTGCAATCCAAAGAACGGTAATTCTGTCAGCCAGGCGTGCAATGGAGAGAATGCTATATCGAAGCATTTATGCATCTTGTGGGCATCTCCAACGTGGGTCTTCAAACCAAACTTGAACGGCGCTACATTACACGAGATACAGGAACAGTCATCCAGAATGCGAACATGGAGATTGAGGACCGTATGCATAAGGCGCAAATTCCTCCCAGACGTTGCGATAAATTGAGACTCTGACCCTGCAACCAAGAAGCAATTCGAATGTAACAGAGCCACAACACCAGATTGGCGGCGTGGTCAAGACGGGGCTAAGACACTGTGCAACGCTTGCGCATTACGAATATACTATTTTTCGAAGGTTTGATCGTTCCCCGACCGGCAATATATTCCAACCAAAGAAGTTCTCTTATGTATTTCAGATCAGAGGTTTCCATGAGCTTGAATCACCGACAATAGAATATGCGAGACTAACCCGCAGAATGGGATCCAAGGCGTCTTCGACCAACTCGAACTTGCGGCCCAAAGAGATGGGCTTGAACTCGTCAACATGGCCAAGGGAGAAACTTTCCCCCACACAGCAAATACCGAACTTCAAACAGCCATCCTTGAGTTTCTTATGTTGGTGAAGATAGACAATGTTCTGGGTACGTTTTAGGATCTTTATACATATTTGATCAGATAATCTGTTTCAAAGCTTTGTTTATTCGCAATCTATTCTGTCGCTTTCTCTTTCGTCGATTTTCGTTCTCTCAATTCTACTGCAGCGAAGAAGCTGCTATTATGTCTGCTTAATCGTGATATCAGTAACTCGTTTTCCCCTATCATCTTTCTTGCATGCGATATCGTTTTCGTAGACTCAGGTGATTTCGATTCAGCAGTAGCATGTGACATCATCTTCGCTGAATTCTTCGTTCAATAGATACGATGCGAGCTCAATGCTGTTCTCAGCGATAGCTGCTCGCAGCGCTTCTGAATCAGCTACTCACGCATCGCGTGATACAAGAAAGCGAATACATTGAAGAGTTGTTTCATCGTTCACAGCGCATCTCATCATCATTTTGAGAAGATTGTTGCTAGAAAATTCGACATTTATATCTGCATCATGAGTGAGCATGAAATCAACGTACTCGAATTGATCACTTCGTATGATGATATAAATCTGATGAATATCATCTCTTTGCTATTGAACTATGTATGACTTGTAATCAGATAATATCAAAGCATTTTGAATTGCAGAATCAGAAGACTTGCGCTAAAGAAATGCTGTCTTGAAACGTAATGATTCTCAAACAAGATCATGAAATAGTCTTTGAATCACAAGAAGCGAAAAATGTGTCTCAGAAATATGCAAAAACATCTGTCTGATCTTTCTGCGTTGTGTTACGATTCTAGCTACGCATCTTCGTTGATGGCTATGTTGATGACTATGTTGGTGACTATCCTGAGGGCTATCGCCGATCGCTCGCCGCTAGGGCATAGGCTTGTTCCGAAGCCAACCCTATTCAGGGTTAGCTTATGTTCTTCTGAGTCATATAGATAGCCGGCCCTTCCCTTCTAGATACTTACCTTTCTTAGCATTTATATACTCGTTACCTTACACCCATATGACTCGCTCTATGCTGACCCCTAACACGTTGCAATGATGAAAAGATGAACTATGCTAGCGATGCATGAAACTTCGTTACAGAGATTGAGCAGATGAAAATTACATAACTGCTTTGACTTAAAGACTATGAAGTGAGGATAAAAATATTAACAAGTGATCAATAATCAAAAGTAATCATGTCAGAATAGATATCTGAATCTTTTCTGCTTGAGAATTGAAGAATGTTGCATCTGTAAATAATACTGCTTTGATATTCATGATGAAGATTTCTTCAAGATTGTCGTAGACTAAGATCATAGCTCAAGAATTATCATTTGCATTCAAGCTCACTCATTGAGATATCGGTTCAAGATCTTAGAGATAGACTAAGACATGTACAGATAGCAATGATCGCAAGTATGACTAAGAAGGCTATTCTTTCTCTCTAGCGCAAATCAACTGACTTCTCTCTCAGATGTTGAACTCGTCTTGTACGAAGAATCTTTCCTTATTGTTTGATCTTCTGCTCTATTCTCGTTCACGCAAAAGCGTATCTTGTTACGATTCTAGCCTTCGCCTAGTCTTCGCCTGATTTCATTCTAATTGAGCCTAGTGAGAATCTGATCTAGAGATGATATCATTGAAACTCTGCATCATATGTGTAAGACATCAACTTAATCGAGCCTAGCATAGAACTGAGAAACACACATATAAGAATTGAGTTCTTTTCTGTAGATACTTTTCTTTCTTAGCATTTATCTATTAGTTAAATTGTTACGATTCTAGCCTTCGTCTATTCTTTGCCTAGTCTTCGCCTGATTTCATTCTAATCGAGTCTAGCGAAAATCTGATCTAAAGATGATATCATTGAAACTCTGCATCATATGTGTAAGACGTCAATTCAATCGAGTCTAGCACAGAGCTGAGAAACACACATATAAGAATCGAGTTCTTTTCTGTAGATACTTTTCTTTCTTAGCATTTATCTATTAGTTAAATGACATTTCTATGACTCGCTCTAGATCGATCTCTAACAGTAGATAAATGCTAATCAACTATTCTGCTATCAACGTGTAGATGATACGAAATAATCTACTTTGTTTATTCAGAAAATTCGCAAGAGATTCTTTGAATTACTTTCATCAAAACACATCTGCAAATTTGATTGAGTCATGAACAGCTCATCTGCTTAGAAGCATTGCTAATAGATGAGTTTTTCTTATTTCTTTCAATGCTTCAGCAAAATCTCAGAATGTCACTATCTCATGAGACATCAACATGAATCAACAACTTCGTCAATGAGCTATTAATCAGTCAGATGAGATCATCAAGATGCTGATCGAGCTAAGAGATTAACAAGACATGACTTTGAAACTCAACAAGCAATGAATCAATGTTCAAGTCAATTACATCAAGAGACTTGATAAGCTAAAGATCAATCAAATGACAATAAACATTCAAGAAGAGACTATCATTGATTTACAAGAGAAAGTCTTGAGTCTAAAAAAGAAACAACGTTCAGCAAATCAGCTTCAATCTCATCAGTTTACAAAATCTCTATCTCGTCAATCTATCGAGAATCATACTTGATGTAAGTTGTTCACTCTATTCAATAATGATCATCACAAGTTCTTTAAGTTTTCAAACTCATTTATATTCACTGATGAAGATGAATCAACATAAGACAGCTGAAGAATCAAGATAAACGACAAGCTTCAGACTAATGTTGATCACTTTGATAATGAGAATATCTGTATTGTTTATGTGATATCTAGATTAGAAGATAATGCTGCTGAGCACATCTTCGCTTGACATCAACATGATGCTTTGCATTTATACATTTCAATTAATGAGCTATTTGAGCATCTGAAAGAAATATACAATAAACTGAATAGAAATTGAAAGTGTCATTGCAAGTACAACGTTCTGAGATAAACAGACAAGTCTTTTAATGTCTTTTATTTCAACTTTATGAAGCTATTTAACTATCTCAATTATGATGATTGCACTTTGATGAATGATTTTCAGAATAAAATCAATAATTGCTTGCAAAACACTTTATCAGTCTGTTCAAAGAATTTTACTTCACTCACTCGTTTGAGAATCTTTCTTCAAGATGTAAATAATAAACAGCAAGTCAACTATCAACTACGCAGTCAGCTTTGCACTGTCATCATCAAAGTCACTATCATATTTGATAAATGCATTGCTACTTCATTATCAGCAGTGATGATTTCAATAATTAAATATGTCAAGTCAATTATCTTTTCTATCTTTGAATCAGTCAGATCATCTATCGTCTGCTATATCTGCAAGATCTCAGATCACTTATTTAAGAACTGCTTTCAGAACAAGATCAGCATCTTAACATCTTGTGCATTCACTCTTCATTTAAATACATGAAATCATCATTTCAAAGAATAAAGAGAATGAGAAAATGTCTTTTTCTTCAGAGAATAGCAAGACAAAAAACTAGAGACTTTCATCAAAGATGCAATGAAAGATGTGTTAATTTCTTTAACAATGAGCATGTCAGATGATTCTTTTACTTCTGAATCTTTGATTATTGAATGTGTACTTTCTAGCAATGAAATTAGTTATTCATTGAAGTCATTGATTGACATTGAAGCTGCTGACTATTCATTCATTGATGAAGTGATTGCGCAGATTGTTTATGATCAGTTGCAAATTAAGTTTCTGACTTTGATCAAAGCGAAGTCAATTCAAGAATTTGATGATCATTATGCTAAAAAATTCATTATTTATGTCATCTATTCAAATCTGACTGTTCAAAATCATACAATTGACACTGCTTCTATGTTAATCACTTGATTAAATCAACATCAAATGATTCTTGAAAAAACATGAATGAATAAAATCAATCTAGTAATTGATATGCAAATTAATTCTCTTCAATTTTTGAATTTCAACTCTACTAGTCAGAAATTGATTGCTTTATTCTCAAGCAATAAATCAATCACGAAACGAAAGAGCTTAACTTTTACTCATATACTGAAGAGATTTTTCACTTTCGTTATATCTTAACTCAGTCAGAAATCACTCTCTTTCAGTCAGTTCAATGAGAAGTCAGTTAAACTAATTGAACAGTCAAAATCGTGTGACGCAGTTTCGTTTAACGTCAACTTTAAATCAACCTTCAGTCTGAAATCAGCTTTCAGTTCAATCAACATATTCATGATAGAAACAGCGATATATAAAATGTTAGTTAAATGATCAGACATCAAGATCTTTGCTGTTATCATCTTGAAAATCAATCAACTCATAACTACAGCTGAGAATAAGCTTGAAGAAGTGAATCTACATGAGCTTTCACACGTCAAAACTCTCAAGCAAGTCAAGATCAAGCTTTTCTCTGAATATCATGACTATTTAAACGTCTTCGATCGAGCAATGATCAATCAACTATCATTTCATCGTATCTATGATCATAAGATCGAGTTGATTGACAAGAGAATGCTTTCGCGAAGCAGACTATATCAGATGTTCAATCACAAGCTTCAGAAGATAAAAAAGTATCTGATTGAATATCTGAACAAAGAGTTCATTTTCTTCAGCTTTACATCATACGTCTTGCTCATTTTGTTCATTGAAAAGAAAGACGAAAGTCTGCGTTTCTGCATTGACTACAGAAAGCTCAATGCTTTAATCAAATGAAATCGCTACTCTTTGCTCTTGATAGATGAGACTTTCGCTCATATATAAGAAAGCAAATATCTGACTCAATTGAACATCATTGTCATGTTCAATAAACTGCAAATGCATTCAAATAACGAAGATCTGACTATCTTTATCATTTTCTTCAACTCATATAAAATATCATGTAATGCTCTTCAAATTAATCAACGAATCAACATTCTATCAACACTATATGAACGACGTGCTGTTTGAATATCTTCATCAGTTTTGTCAGATTTATCTAAATGACATTATCATTTACAGCAAGATCTTAAAGAAACACAAGCAACATGTATGATTAATCTTGAATAAACTACAAGAAGCTGATCTACAGATAGACATCAATAAATGCAAGTTTCATGTGCAGAAAATCATCTTTTTAGAACTTTTGATGTCAATCGAGAAACTTAAGATGAATTCACGAAAGATACAAGCAGTAGTGAATTGATTTACTTTCAATAATCTCACTCAGATTCAATCATTCATTAACTTTTGCAACTTTTATTGATGCTTTATTAAGAACTTTTCGAAGATTATTCATTCAATGATTTAACTCTCTCAAAAGAAGATCATATTTGAATAAAACAAAGTTTGTTAAACTGCATTTGATCACATGAAGAGATGTATGACTGAGACTTTTATACTTCATCACTTTAATCAGATTTGCGATTTCATTCTTGAAATTAACTCATTCAACTACGTCAATGATGAAGTTCTGTCTCAATATGATGATGAAGATGTTTTACATTCGATTGTCTTCTATAGCAAGAACATATCTTCTGCTGAATGCAATTACAAGATATATGATAAGAAACTGCTGATCATAATTTGAGCTTTTGAACATTGATGACTTGAACTGAAGCTGATCAACATTTCTATCAAGATGTTCATTGATTATTAAGTGTTCATTTCATTGATGAAAGACAAGAAGTTGAGTCAACAACAAATGTGTTAAGTTCAGAAGCTAACTGACTTCAACTTCAAAATAATGTATTAATCTGATAAACAGAACATTAAGATCAATGCATTAACTCATTGAGCTGACTTTGTATTTAAAGATTTCAATGATGAATGCATTTAATATCAAAGAACTATTATTTTGACATTGAATTGAATGAAGATTGCTGATCTAAAAGAGAATAATGATCAATCAATTTATAAACAAGTTCTTGATGCAAATGAAATTGATGAGAATTGTACATTACTTCGCGAAGCAATAGCAAGAGACGAAGCACAATATGAAGATATCAAATTGAAGAATTGTTGAACTCAGAATAAAATCTTATTTCATGATAGTCAGCTATGAGTCTCATTTAATGAACTTTTACAAATGAATATGATTCATGAAGTACATGATCAGTCGTCGATTGATCATTCTGAAATTCTTAGAACAGTGAAGATCATAAAGTGAAATTACTATTGATTTTCTATGCGAAAAACGATAGATCGATATATTCAAAACTGCTACATATGTCAATGTTCAAAGACATCAAGAAATAAATCAAATGACTTGCTTCAATTTTTATCTATATTTGAACAGTGATGACAGAACATAGTCATAAACTTCATTATTAATTTATTTGATTCATACAACTATAATGTTATTCTGACTGTTATTTGCAGATTGTTGAAAGAAAGACATTATATTTCTTGCATCATTGATGATGAAGATATCACAGTCAAAAAGACAGCTGAAATGTTGCTTCAATGAGTATATTGAACTCATGATTTATCAAACTTCATTGTATTCAATCAAGATTCTCAGTTCATCTTCATTCTTTGAAAGTTTCTTTGCAAATGACTGAGCATTTCTCTTCGATTGTTCATCATCTATCACTCTCAGATCAACGATTAAAGTGAACAAGTTAATCAGAATGTTGAACGATATTTTCATTTCTTCTATTCATACATGCAGAATGACTGATTCAAGTGATTACTCATGATTAAGTTTGTCAACAATAACATCTTGTTTTCAATCATCTTCTTGACTTTCTTCTTCATGAACAAGAACTTTCATTCTCATATGAGCTTCAATTCTGACATCATCAAGTATGAAAGCATTCGCGAACGTCTGCAGATTGCTTGAGTCAAAGATATATTCAATCACATGAATAAAACACTGATCTTTGCTCGCAAAGCTCTGATCAAAACATGAGAGCAAATGATGAATTAAACTAACAAGCATAGAAAGAAAATCAATTATGAAATTGAATCAAAGATGTTTCTGAACAAACGAAACATCATTACTAGATCTGTTGTCGAGTTTGAGTTGCTCAACTCAACTCAAGTTGAGTTTCAGAATTGAGTTGAGTTGAGAAAGATCAATTTAACTCAATCGAGTTAAGTCAGATTCTCAACTCAACTCGATCAACTTAATGAGTTGACTTGAACTCAATGACATGTTTAGACATTTTACTTATTTGAAATAAGTACTAGTAAAATGATATTATGAAACTTTAAAATGTGTGTGTATGAATGATCTTTATTTACATGTTGAAAAGAAATTTATATGTATGTAGAGAAATGTTTTCGACTTCTTTATTGTTAACTCAGATTTCAGTCACTGTTTCTGTCAGAATCGTGTCTAGATGATAAAATCAATGAAGATCAGAGTTGATAGTGCTTGATCTTTAGAAATAGCTATAATTGAATATTAAGAATACAGAAGAAGATTGATACAAAAGCTTCTATTTATGTAATGTTCAAAGACTGCGCTAGACTTGAAAGAAATGTGTTTGTGACATGAAAAGAAGATGATGTAGATGAACAAGATGTTGATGAAAGAAAAGATGTTGAGAAAGAAAAAGAGTGTTGAGTCATATCTGAGTCAAATCTGAGTCAGATCTAGATCAGATCTTGACTAGATCATTGACTAGCTCTAATCATTACGCAGAGTACTCGCTAGCGTGCATTGCGAATTGATTAAAGCTTCAGTCTTATCGATCTTAATATGCTCATAACATTACTCTTCTTTTTGAAAATTCATGTTTGCATGAATGTAGTTCTTTTGCTGACTTTTGTTGATAATTATTTTAATATTTAGCGCGATTTGCTTGAATATAGCTTATGAAATTCGTTCAAAACTTTCTCTGAGTCATTGAATTTTTCTTTATCGACATAGTATCATTCGTCGTTTCTATCTAGATCTTTTCATTTGACTTTGTACTGTATTTGATCTCAATAACGTCTGAAGTTCAATATATCATCTATCTTTCAATGTTCATTGTCTTTGATAGTGATTGATTTGAGTGATTCTGAATGTTGTTCTGATAGAGAGTCTTCTGAATATGATTGTAGTAGCTTCGAGCTGAACATCGAGTGTATATGCTTCATGCTTGTAGATAGACAAAGATGATAGAAAGTCTCAACTTTGACAATGATTGAGTAAAGATCTAGCTGTTTATCTTTCAAATTCTTGCATGATCTTGTGATTTTGACGTTTCTGAAAGATAGTCAGATCTGATCATTTATCTTGTAGATGATATCTCATCTATGTTTATTGACTTGAGCTTCGATGATCAGCTTAGTTTTTTTCAATTGTTAACGATCGAAGTTCAATAGCTCTTTCATTCAAATGATAATATCATCTGCTTTTCTAGCTTCAATTCGTTCACGAGTGATTTTATAGTCAGTTGTATCTGAATTGAAACTCATTCGAGAGTGAAATTCTTTATTGAAGTAGAAAGAAATCATTGAGATAATCGAGAACATATTGACATTGTCACTGAACTCAATCATAGATATTCATTTAGCTCAATCATTCTGCATGTAATTACAGTAGATTCTGAGTTCGCGTTCAACGTCTTGATTGACTCGCTCTGTTTGATCATTGATCTCAGAATGATAAGCAATGAATAGACTAACTGTGATTCTCAGTCACTTGCAAAGACTTTTTCACATAGTCGATATGAATTGAGAGTCTCTGTTCAAAACAATAGAACTGAGTAGATCATGCAGTCGATAAACGTTTCATAGTATGATTCAAATCGTTTCTTCGACTGAGATGTCATCGTCTTCTCAATGACAGAAAACATAGTGACGTTTCTTGATGAAATGACATATGATTATGCAAATGACGTTATAGTCTTCTGACAGAGATAGTTCAGTGATGAAGTTCATAGCTATATCTTTTCAGCATTTCTGTGAAATCGAAAGAGAATGATGAAGTTCATTGATGCTATTTCTAGAAACTTTGCTTCGCTGATAAGCATGACAGTTTCAAATGTATCATCAAATAGTAGCTCAATGATCTGATCAATAGTAGAAACGCTGAACTAGATCAATAATTCATTTATTGTCGAAATGAAAGATTGAAGATTGATCATGCACTTCTTGTAGTAATTTCGTATGCATATTCTCAGAGACTCACAGTAGATCTTTTCTAAATAGCACGTTGTCAATGATTTTGCAGTTTTTCAGTTTAATGATATGAAATTTCAGCTTGTTGTCATTCATAGCTTGTTTATATTTGCTGCAGAGCTCATCTGTTTGATTGACTAATTGTACTCTCTGATAAAGATTGACTTCTGATTTCGAATTTGCGCTCAATTTCAAGTCAATAGATAGAATATTGACTTTATCAAAGATAAGAATAGTTTGAAAGTGATCTTCAAATCATTTAGCTGATTCAAAGACGTTCGCTAAAGACATTCGAGTTAATGCATCGACTTTAGTGTTCATTTTGCCTGATCTAAAGATGATCTGAAAATTGAACATCGATAGAATGTTCAGATAGTTGACTTGACGTCGACTCAGCTGTTTGTTTTTCATGAAGATCTTTGTTGCGATCGTGCACTTCGAGTTAGCCTAACATAGATCATGTCAGACTATCATAGACTAGTATAGAGCTGATGTTGACACGCTAGCGGCCTAGCGTGCCTTCGTGAGTAAAACTCACGACGTGTTGCATCTTCTTCCTTCTTCGACTTTGAACTTCTAGTTAGAATACACTCATATGATTCGCTCTATGCAGACTCATAACATTAGTTCAAAGCTCATTAACCTTGCTATCGACGTGTAGACGATATAAAAACAAGCTACACAACTCAAATCAGAAGTTAAATTCAGAAATTTCGACAGCAGAATCAGAACTCGAGCTCAGAAAGCTCGATAGAAATCAGAAATTTCTAAAGAAGAATCTTGATTCGAAACCAGAAATTTCGATAGAATCAGAATCAAAGAACACGAACGCGTTGCTCTTGACTAACTCTTTATTGAGCTCGTCATCAGGAACCAGAAATTTCAGCAGTACTCGAACTCAGAAAGTTCGATAGAGTAACATCAGAATTCCGATCAGCAATTTTCTACTCATATCATGACTAGAAGCTCAGAATCAGCGAGCACTGCTCGCTACGAACTTCGAAATGCTAGAAGAGAATCACTTCTATCACAGAATCGAACAGCTTCAGAAGAAGAAGACACGAATGCGTCGTCGAATACAGAAGAAGAGAACACGAACGCGTTGCTCTTTGATCACGAAATGATCAAGATCAGCATCAACACTGAACTGAATGCTTGAATAAGCACTCATGAAGCAGACGACATTGTTGCCTTTATCAAGTACATGTGTCAACAGCACGACATCGAAATCGAGACTCACAATGACATAATTCAGATGTTAGAAGATGTCAACGAGACAAACATCACGTTGAAGATTACGCAGACGCGTCTGCAGAAAGAGAATAGAAACAAGAACGTGATTATACATCATCTAGAAGCTGCATCAAGTCGACAAAGCACTTCGATTTCTGAAGATCGATTCTCGAAGTCGATCAAGTTACTTGACTCATCTCTGTTCGAAGATTCGACGCAGAATGTAGACAATTGACTGTCTCGAATGTGAAATAAGCTGAAGGCAAATAAGAATCATTTTTCTATCGAAGAGTTGAAGATTGCATACATCGAAAGTCGAGTCAGTGAAGCTGTCACCAAGCACATAGCTTCTTGCATGCAAGATATCTTCTTGAACTCGTTTCTAGAAGTCGAAGAAGTGCTATCGATTATCAATAAGATGTACGACGATCTCAATCATCATCACACGACTCAACGACAGTATTTGAAGCTGTATCAGAACAAGATCTTCTTTCATAAATTTTGAATGAAATTTCAGAGATTTAGTGCAGAACTAGAATACAATAACGAGATTCTACTAGATGATCTTCAGCACAAGATCAGCTCAGATCTTCAACGAGCAACGCTCAATGAACGAATCACGAATTTGAATGAGTTTGTCGACATCTGCATGCGAGTCAATGTTAGATTAACTGAATTGAACGCGCGATCAGCCGCCAAAGCATCAGCGACTCAAGCTGCTCGCTCTGTCTCTAACACATCGACTGCTCGACTCACGTCATCAGTCTCTTCGTGAAAGAAATTCAGAAGATCGAATCTCGACTCTATTCAGAAAGAGTTGTTTAAGAAAGAACTCTGCTTCAAATGCAAGAAGTCAGAACATAGAGCATATGACTGCTTCGAGACGACTCAAGTGCACGAGATTGCTGCGAATTCGAAAAACGACCTGCCTTCGTCAAAGTAGTGACTGAGAGTGATATACTCATATTCTGTTTCATCAGCATGCCTGACGATTCATTTGATTTCAAGTCGTTCACTGTTGACGTCATCTTGAGTAGTCTAGAAAAGATATTCAGATTCTCGACTCTGATAGATACTGAAGTCACTGACATGATTTTCATCGATGAATCTTTGATGTCAGAGCTATGTGAACGCTTTGATATTCAGTCAATATCGCTGTCAAAATCAAAGTCGATTCAATCGTATGATGAAATCTCTGATCGAAAGTCGATTACACACGCTCTGTATACATCGATCATGATACAAGAACACAAGAATGAAATGATGTCTCTATTGATAACTCATCTAGATCAGCACAAGATAATCATTGAAAATCTCTGATTGAAAAGAAATCAAATTTTGATAGATTCTGCAAACGATCGATTAATATCATCGTTGAAGATTCAAACATCGAAATCTGCCGTTTCGAAAGCAAGCAGTCAATCAGCATTTCACAGATCTGAGTCAAGCGAGATCTGCAAAATGAAACGAAAGAACTTGAACTCAATGATTACGTCGACAATCATCTTGAAGCGATTCATGAATCAGAAACTAGTGAATCAGTTCATTGAATCTGTCTTCATACGAAAGCAAAGCACTCAAGTTGATTTCGATCAACTTCGCTTCTTTCAGCCAACTGAGAAAAAGAGATTCGTCAATATTGTCATGATCGAAGTCGCTGCGTATCGAACTCTAGTCAAGAATAAGAAGATCAAGATCTTCTTCTTGATCATTAGTGAAATCAACAAAGCGCTTAGCTCAGTCGAAGATTTCGCGAAACTGAATGAAATGATCTCTGTCATGTCATTAAATGAACTGAAGAAGAAGCTTTTGATAGTCTATCACGACTTTCTGAATGTTTTTGATAGAGAAAAGACAATGCAGTTGCCCTTGCATCAATCATACGATCATAAGATTGAATTAGAAAGTGAGAGTCAACTCTCTAGAAGTCGATTGTATCTCATGTCGAGCTACAAGTTGCAGAAGGTCAAAGAGTATCTAGAAGAGAATTTGAAGAAGAAGTTCATCACACTCAGTAAAGCTTCTTTCGCTTCGTCAATACTATTTGTCGAAAAGAAAGATGATAGTCTTCGCTTTTGCGTGAATTATCGAAAACTGAATGCTCTGATCAAAAGAGATCGTTATTCAATATTCTTGATAGACGAAGTACTCGCTCAAATTCAAGGCAGTAAGTATTTGATTCGACTCGACATTATCGTCGCGTTCAATAAGCTTCGCATGAGTACTGAAAGCGAGAATCTAATCACATTCATTACTTTCTTCGATGTCTATAAGTATAGAATAATGCTCTTTGAATTAATCAATGAACTCGCGTTCTTTCAGCACTATATCAACGATGTGTTGTTCAACTGTCTACATAAATTCTGTCAGACATATTTGAATGATATTCTTATCTACAGTAAGATCTTGAAGAAACATAGAATTCATGTGAAAGAAGTGCTAAGCAAGCTTCGCGAAGTCGACTTGCAGATAGACATTGACAAGTGCGAATTCGAGATTCAGAAAACCTCGTTTCTTGAACTACTGATATTCATCAATGATCTACGAATGAATTCTCGAAAAGTAAATGTGATTCGAAACTGAAAAGTGTCTCGATCGTTGACTCATGTGCAGATCTTCATTGACTTCTGCAATTTCTATCGATGATTCATAAAGAACTTCTCAAAGATCGCTCGATCTATGATAAAGCTGATTCAAAAAGATCATCTCTTTGAATGAACAGAGATCTGTCAGACGATCTTTGAAGAACTAAAGCAACAGATGATGACAGTTCTCATTCTGAAGCATTTCGACTCGATCAGGAAAGCTATTCTGAAAACGAACTTCTCGAACTATGTGAACGACGAAGTATTGTCTCAGTATGATGATGAAGACATTCTACATTCAGTGATCTTCTATAGCAAGAACATGATTTTCGCAGAATGCAACTACGAGATCTATGACAAAGAACTGCTGACTATTATTCGCTGCTTGAAGCACTGACGTTCTGAATTGAAATGTACAGATATTTCGATCAAGATCTTCATCGATCATCTGAATTTGAAGTACTTCATGATCATCAAAGAACTGACTCGACGACAGACTAGATGAGCTGAGAAGTTATCTGAATATAACTTCAAGATCATATATCAGTCAGAAAAACAGAATCTGAAAGCCGACGCGCTGACCAGAATGTCAGACGTCAAGTCGATTGAGACAAACGATGATCGAAAGCTATATCAGCATCAGCTGCTATTGTCAAAAAGCAAGTTTGAATTGCAGTCAATAGAAGCTGATCAAGAAGATGATCAGAAATCTGACTCAGATCTGGTTCAGATCTTGTTCAGATCTGACTCAGAGTCGAAACAAGAATCGAAAGCTAACGAAGATTCGATCGAAGAAGTGATTTCTATTCAGAATCAGATTATAGTCGAAAATCAAACGAATCAACTATGTATCGATATTCGAGCATTCATGAAACAGAACAGAAGAACTTGTTAAGATATTGATCTGAACAACTGCAGAGTACTTGATGAAGTACTCTGAAAAGATGATAGACTATGAGTTTTTCAGTCAATGATCACTCGATTGATAAGAGAAGCACATGATCTTTCGATCAGTGATCATTCTGACATGAATCAAACGTTGAACTTGCTGAGACGATCATATTGCTGGCCGAAGATGAGAACGACGATCAAGCGTTACATTCGAAACTGTTACGTTTGTCGTAGGTCAAAAGCATCGAGAGATCGAATCAATGAATTACTGAAGCCATTGCTCATATTCGAGCAGCGATGACAGAACATATCATTAGACTTCATTATCGATCTATCAGAAAGTGATGAAAACAACGCGATTCTGACAGTCATAGATCGATTGTCTAAGAAACGACATTATATATCGTGTTGATCAGATGACGAAGGAACCTTCGCAGAACAAACAGTCAAGCTACTGTTGACATGAGTCTTCAGAACTCATGAACTATCAAGGTCAATAGTGTTCGATCGTGATTCACAATTCATATCGATTGTCTGAAAGTCTCTATGCCTGAGACTCGACATCAAGGTGAAACTATTCACAGACTATCATTCGCAGACAGATGATCAAACAGAAAGAGCGAATCAGAATGTGAAACGATATCTACGAAGCTATTGCTCGTATATGCAAGATGATTGATTCATCTGATTATCTATGACTGAATTCGTCGATAACAATGCTATTTCGCCGTCAATTGAACAGTCGACGTTCTTTCTGAATAAGAGCTTTCACTCTCATATGAGCTTCGATTCGAACTCAATCGAATATGAGATCACTCGAGCTAGAATCGAAGCAGGCAAAGCAAAGAATATATTCGAACACATGAAACGATCACTAGCATTGATCAAGCAAGTCTTGACAAGAGTCAGAATCACAATGAAGAAACAGACTGACAAGCATTGAAAGAAAATGATCTACAAGATAGATGACATGATGTTTCTGAATTCTAGAAACATAACGATCTCACGATCGTCAAAGAAGCTAGACGATAAGATGCTAGAATTCTTCAAGATTCTGATCGAGATCGAACATGCTTATCGACTGAAACTATCATCGACTATGAAGATACATTCGAAGTTCGCATCAAATCTGCTGCGACTAGATTCAAAGAACTCTTTGAACGAACAATGAAATGAATCGTCTGACTCTATAGTGATCGACGACGAAGATGAATGAAAGATGAAGAACATACTGAACTTTAGACACTACGAAAGAGGTAAACGACTACAATATCGTGTCAATTGAAAAGAATACGACGTCGATCTACATTGGTACAACGTCGATGAAAGTGAATTCGAAGAATGCTCGAAGATCATAAATGACTTTCATGAACGATATTCGAACAAGCCAAGATAGAAATCGACTTAAGAAAGGTCGGTCGAACTGCAGCAATGAGAACATTGCTAAATGAAGAGAAAAAGTAATGTTGCAATCGTGCACTTCGAATTAGCCTAACATAGATCGTGTCAGACTATCATAGACTAGTATAGGGCTGATGTTGACACGCTAGCGGCCTAGCGTGCCTTCGTGAGTAAAACTCACGACGTGTTGCATCTTCTTTCTTCTTCGGCTTTGAACTTCTAGTTAGAATACACTCATATGATTCGCTCTATGCAGACTCATAACAATCTTCAGAGCTTAATGATCAATGAATATCTGAATGAGTAATTCAGTACATTTCAGCTCAAATCATCAATGTTTGAAACAGCGAATAATGATCAGCAATTTCTTGTCATAGATATGATAGTTGATTTTAGCGAAAATCATGCTTTTGCTGTAGAAGATCATCAATTGAAGTACATTCTCATCATTGTACTGAGACAGTATTTCATCTTTTACATAGTTTGATGCATCGATTTTCAAAATAGTCTGACGTTTGAGATCAAAATGACGAAGAACTGAAGCAAAACTGATCTGTTTCTTCAGATTTCTGAAAGCTTGAACGCAGACTTCATTTCAAACAAAAGACGTGTCTTTTCTAGTCAATTGAGTGAACGATTTGACTAGTTTGAAGAAGTCTCTAATGATGATAGAAGTTCACAAATCTCATGAAGCTCTGAATTTCTTTCAAATTGATCGAAGTAATTCAGTTGACTATGATGATCATCTTGCTTAAATTTATGCGAAGATCTTGTTCTGATACAATGACTTCTAGAAAGACAGTCTTTTCTACATTGAATTTGCACTTTCGAATATTCATCTGCAGTTTAGTCTCGCGTAGTTGTTTCAATACTAGTTTAACGTGATCTCTATGTTTCTTTCTTGTTTTGCTATAGATGAGAATGTCATCTAGATAGACTTGGCAAAAGTCGTTCAGAAAGTTTCATAGAATGTCATTTATATATTGCTGAAAGAAGATTGATTTATTAGTCAGTTCAAATGATAGCATCTTGTATTTATATGCTTCTAAAGCAGTGATAAAGATGATGTAATTCTCACTATCGAAGTGCATTTGAAGTTTGTTGAACGCTGATATGATGTTCAATCTAGTCAGATGCTTGCAACTTACTATTTTATCAATGATCTCGTCTATCAGCGACAGAGAATATCTATTTCTTTTGAAAATGACATTTAGCTTTCAATAGTTCACGCAGAATCGAAGATTTTCATTTGCTTTAAGAGCGAATAGAACGAGAAAGAAATAGAGAGTCTAACTGAAAGTGATGAATCTTTTTGACAAGTTCTCGTTTAAGTACTTCTTTACTTTCAGAAGTTTGACAGAGAACATTTAATAGACTCGACAGCAAGAGAACGTTGAATCATTGATGAGCTCAATTTTATGATCGTAGAAGCGATGAGAAGATAGTTTATTCAATTGAACTTGATCAAAAACATCTAGAAAATTATGATATTCTGAAGACAGCTTGACTTTAATAGCTTTCAAATTCTGAGTAGTTTTCTTGATGAAAGAGACATTCAGAGCGTTCAAATTGCACTGAGTGTTGTACGCAATTTCTTTATTGATATTCTTCATGAATAGAGCAAATACTTCAGTCTGATTCTTCTTTGAGTGATTCAACAGCGTTTTGAACGAAGTAACGTCTATGCTTCAAATTGAGAATGACTCTTTCTGAATCGTAGTTGAAACAGATTGTTTGAGCATTCTAGAAATCTTTGACTGAGAGATAAAAGTAAACGAAGTTGATCGCGATCATCTTGAGTGCTTTGAATTTGAAGAAATCGAAAAAATCGAAATGAAAGTATCTAATTGATTCGAAAAAATGATGACGTCGATTTGCATATTCAGTAATATTTCATTTTTGTTCATTCATGATTTTTCTAATATGACTTCGTGATGATAAATGTCAGCTATCAACATAGAAACAGTCAATTTCTTATGACTTTTAATGATGAGATTCGATAGAATTTTATGAGTGATAGTCTTCTTAAATATCTTTTCATCATATTCTTTTATTAACTTCTCTTTTGTAAGTGATATAGATTGAATTCTCAGCTCTTTACATACTCTATCGACTAGATTGATATGTATGATCATATAGATGACTGAATCACTGTCTATCAAAGAGTGAAGACTGAATGATTCATTCTGTGAGATGAGAAGAGCATCGACTAGAAACGACTTATCAAAGTAATTCTCTTTCGATAGAATTTCATTTAGATTGCACAAAGATATAATCTTCACTTCAGTGACTATTAAAGAGATGACTAGTTTTTTGACTCGAACTCTGATTCAGTATCGAGTTCAAAATGATTGTAGTTCTCGTCAACTGCATTGACTTTGATAGATTGATTCAAGCATTCTCTGAAACTATGATCTGATTTGTGACATACAAAACAGATTTCAACTAGAACGTCTGCATTCTTGACGTTAGTCAAAACTGCGCTGCGCGACTTTGATCAGTCAGACTTCAAAGTCGAAGACTGAACAGCAATAGTTGCTCTAGAAATGATGATCTTTGAATCATCATGTTTAAGTAGTTTGTTCTTGATCTCTTGAACTGTTCTATGTTCATTGTTCAAGCGAATCAGATAGTTTCAAATATCTGATAGCTTGATGAGCGACTTCATCTGAGCTGTTCAAAAGATTCAAAGACGAGAATTTATTTTATTCTTTAAATCAATGACTAGTACGTTCTTCTGATACTTCAGATAGATGTATAGTCGTTGAAACTGATTAAAGAAATCGCTGAATTTCTTTAATTCTTGAATCAGATTAATACATTTTCTACGATAGTTATCTTTCTTATCAGAGTCATGAAACAATTGAGCTAGTTTCTTTAGAAGTTCATTGATAGTCAGATAAAAATTGTCACAGTTGAAATTGCATCTGACTTGAGTGACTTCGACGACGTCATCTGCTAGTCGAGAGTGAATGTAGCTCAGCTTGTAGAGTTCATTTGAAAAGATGTTGATGTTAATTGCTAGCTTCTCTCATATGTCAAGAGATCAGTTCTTTCAAGTAGAGTTCTTTTCATCAGTGAACATCAAAGAGTCAAGTATTTTGTGATATCTAGATCATTCGAAGTAGATGACAATCAAGAAAGCAATGATGATTATATTAGCTGTGATAGCAGTGAAAGCTTGTAGTTTTGCTTTCAACTGTTGAATTTCGTTCTTGTCTCGTTGTTTTATCTTGACGAGACAATCTGTTTCTCTATTAAGAACATAGATACGTTTCTTTCATACTTTCATATCATTGAGTATGATGATTTCAGCGTTTGATTCGTTGAAAGCGATGAATGAAGAAGTGTGTTGTGAGTCGACGATAAAAGAGAAAGCTTGTAAACGTGTTTGTTGCAAAGAATCAACGAAAGCTTTATCTTTATCAGATGTGTTCTTAAATGTCATAGTGAAGAAGATGAGAGTTGTTTGAAAGAGAGTTGAATGAATGATGATGCTTGATGATTGAAAAAGAAAGACGTATGTTTGTTCAACAAAGAAGATGTTTCTGAAAATAATTGATCTTGAAGCAATTCATGAAGATTCTTTATTGTAATTCTCTTGATCGATTTGATTCTCTAGCAATTCACGAAGATTCTTTATCGTAGATTCTATTAATCGATTTTGAATGAATGCATACTGAATGAGCGATAGATCTTCTAGCAATTCAACAATTGTATGTTTTTGTTGATTCTATGAATTCTCTGATGTTGTTTTTGTCTTTCAAGATTGAATCATCAGATGAACAAATTTCTTTAGACTCGATTCATCTGTATGAGTTGATTGAATGAATAATGAGATCAGTATCGTGTGATTAACAAATTCTTAATATAATGTCAGAATTGTGTCTAAATGATACAATCGATGAAAATCAGAATTGATAGTGCTTGATCTTTAGAAATAGCTATAACTGAATATTAAGAATATAGAAGAAGATTGATACAAAAGCTTCTATTTATGTAATGTTCAAAGACTGTGCTAGACTTGAAAGAAATGTGTTTGTGACATGAAAAGAAAATGATGTAGATGAACAAGATGTTGATGAAAGAAAAGATGTTGAGAAAGAAAAAGAATGTTGAGTCATATCTGAGTCAAACCTGAGTCAGATCTAGATCAGATCTCAACTAGATTGTTGACTAGTTTTAATCATTATGCAGAGTACTCGCTAGCGTGCACTGCAAATTGATTAAAGCTTCAGTCTTATTGATCTTGATATGCTCGTAACAGTTTCTAACTAAACTGCTTGAAAAATGTGCAAGCAATTTCATAAAAACAGTAAATTGCAAAATGAATTGCAAAATTATCTACATGAGCTTTCTATTGATGTCTTCTTGTCTTCTTTGCTCAAACAATGCATTCAATTTAGCTTTATTCTTAAATGATGATTTTTTCTTGAAATTAATCATTTCAAAGCTACGTTTACATGTTGAAATAGAACTCAACTTCAAAGAAGAAATCATCTTGCGCTGTTCTTTTTTCACTGCTAAAGATGATGACTTAAATTCTTCATTCAATTTAGAGACTGCAACGAATTTCATCAAATTTCTTTGATTCATTATCTTTTGTAATGATTGATCATTCTTCTTCAATCTGTTTCTCTCAGTCAAGTATGATGTAACTCAATCAAAATGAGCAGATGCTGAAAATCAAACATTTAAAAGTGAAGTTGTCATAGATTTTGCTGTTGTAAATCTTGCTGTTGTAAATCTTGCTGTATTAAATAATGTAAATAACGAAAGTTCTTTAAAGTTTGAGAATTTAGATTGCAAAGATGATATGAAAAGATTAACATCAAGTGTATCATTATTCTTCAGCTCTGATATTGTTAATTAAATGTCTAATGATGAACAATATAACATTACTTATCATGCTCATTATCATCAACATCATCATTTGATGATGCATCGCTGATATACTCTAAATCTTCATTAACATTGATGATGAAGATTAAATCTTTGTTCTTTTCTTGTTTCTGTGCATCAAAAGCTCTTTTCTCTTTGATAAGCTTGTGAGACTCAAATTCTGCTTTCAACTTCACAACATCTGCATGCTTAATCATCATGATATTCAATATGATGTTGACAACAAGAGAGCTGCGACGATAAGATAATAAGTCTCGTCTCAAATTGAAAACTCATTTAACATTTGTTGAGATAGCTGAAATTGCTAAAATATCTCAAGTCATTCTTCTTAAATGAACAAAGTCTTTGAAATGATTTCTTCAAAACTTAATGAAATCGATATCTTGAACAATGTTTAAAGCTTATTAGAATTTGATATTTCAAACTATGTGATTGCAAAATCGATTGCAAAATCGATTGCAAAGAAATTATGAGACAACATTAATTGTGCAACAAATGAAACAAAGAGAAGAAAAACTAACTCTGATTCAAATATTGTTTCACTTTGTTTGTTAAAACAAGTGATGATGAATTGTGATATCTGAAATTTCGTTTAACAATTATATCTGCAATAAAAGATGATTGTTGCAAGACTTTTTCTTAAAGTTGATTTTTCAATGTAGTTGAGTCGAAAGCATAATGTCTAGCATAATAATTTATAAACTTTCGTTTGTATCTTTGTTTATAGTCGCTGTCTTGTCATGTAGATTGCTCATATAAATTTAGTTTCTGATGAGAATTTATAATATTTTCAAGATTGTACATTAGCTTTCAATCATGATTGACATTTGCATAATATTCAAATAATTTGATTCAAGCTTGCGTTAAGACTTTCAAAAGTGAATACTTTCAAGAACGTTGCTTTCTCTTCAAAGCTATCATGTGATCTTCAATATGAAAGAACAAAACATCATAAATGATGTAAATTGCATTGATGTTGAGTTCATGATTACATTCAAGTAAATCAATGAATATTGCGAATGATTTGAGTAGTTCTACAAGATATTGAACATGTGTTCATTCTTCATTATTAAGAGATAGCTTTTGAAAAGTAGTATTTTTATTTTCGTGAATAGAAATATAACTCTTGATGAAGACTTGAAGACGAAGTGCTCTCAAAAGCATGAGACAGATGAAATTTCAGCAAGTTTTAATGTTTTGTATCATCTTGAGACAAAGTCTGAAATTACGTTGAGACTTGTGAAAGTTCTTTATTCTCTGAGAACTTTCGTTCATATAAACAGAAAGCTTTTGAATCTAATTAAACATTACTATAATGTCATGAATAAGAGTGTACTCTGTATTTTTAATCGCGATTGCAAAATCGATTGC